>SWBY01001664.1_pt1 | contig 30434 bp, 29 predicted proteins | sample 4693071 | NCBI WGS metagenome assembly SWBY01 (sample SAMN10267273, study PRJNA491770) | bioreactor metagenome | isolation source: DHS bioreactor inoculated with marine methane seep sediment | place: Japan: Omine Ridge, Nankai Trough | collected 2006-05-06 | reverse complement strand
TCTGGGTGAACATAATGTTTCGCGTGTGCGGCGGGATCGGAACGATCCCGACTAAAAACAAACAACCCAAACCTGAATCCGCAGGATTCAGACAGAAGAAGGCAGAAAACCTATACCCCCGCTGGCACGCTTGTTATGCGTTTTAATCATTTTTCAAAAAACATAATAAATTATAACTTTTGTAAATCCGAGAATTTTTAAAGAATCAAATCAAACCTAACAGCTGAAAAATCATTTAAACGTTAAGAAGCACGAACACTTGAACCCTAAATAATAAAACGAAAATTAGAATCAAAATCTTTTCTGTCCAAAACAAAAAGCAAATTGGTTAAACTTTTTTAGGAACTATTCTAAATCTTCAGCCACTTCAATCGTTTTTGTCAGGATTAATTAAGCTGTTTTTACAAACTTCAAAACTAAAATCAGAAGAATCATTTTTTATTAGAAAACTTTAAATTATTGATTCATAAAAAAAATGAATTTGAAACCTAAGAACGTTTCAATCAAGAAAACAATGTTAGAAAAATTAAAAAATTTCAGCGGAAATTTCAAGTTAACCAAATTAAGGATTTTCATCAAAAAGTATAATTGCTGGAAATATAAAAATCAATCCTTTAATCAGGTTAGGAGACCTTAAAATTAAGTTTGAAACTTATTGCACAAAACTCAGCTAAAATCGTCAGCGTCCGTTTTTGAGAGATTTAAGATAATTCATTTAACCTTTGTAAAAACACAATTCGCTTTTTTCTTTTTTTTTGAAAATAATCAAAACACGTTATGAAACTTTAAAGATCTTTTTTAAGACTTTATCTATTTTTTTAATCAATTTCGAGTTTAATCAGGATCTTCTTTTAAAAACGCATAATGTTTGGAGTGTGCGGTGCTCTTTCACATTTTCTTTCAATCTTAGCACTGACACTTTTGTTAGCCACAGCTTTTGAATAAAACAATTTATGTCAATTAGTTAGTTATTGTTAATCTATTTTTTGATTGGTAATTTTAAGTTGTTTTAACAAATTTCCAGAAGTTGAACCTATGAAATCAACAGAACCATCTTTTATTTTATTAATACTTTTCCATGCGGAATTTAACTGATATAAAAGTTTTCTGGTTACACTGGTCGGATCATAAGCTTTAAGAAGAGCATAGAGGATGACCGGATTAAATAATTTAGGTGAAAAAGCCAGATAACGACCTTCCCAAGCAGACGGACCGAATTGTTTTTTAAATTTATAAAGTGGTTTGAATCTATAGAAATATCCTAAACGGTTAAACGCTAATTTGAGTGCTGTTTTAATGATGCGACTTTGATCAGAATCGGTTGTGTGCTCGTATGAAAGTGGAGCAGTTCCAAGCGTAGCCATCGTGAATCCTTGTTCTTTTAAGATACGAAAAGATTCTGTAAACAATAACTGCGGCATACCATTTAAGGTTTTTTCCTGACGACGCATCACATCGAAGTAAAAACCGTTTCTTGTATAAACAGGAGTACAAACTACGAATGCATCAACTTTGTTATCTAAAAGTGCAAGAAAATATTTTCGCTCTTTGGGATTATCGAGAGCAGGTTCACCTATGAGGAAAGAGAATTCTCCCGAACCTTTAAATTTCTTCCAGATGGTGGAAAGTTCTTCCATATCACTTTCCCATTCCGGTCGTCTTTCTAAAAGAGGATGATATTCCACAACTGACAAGCCTTGCTTTTTCGCTTGATTTATGTTCTTACGCAATCCTCTAAACTTGCTACCTTCCAGCAAAATATTTTCTAAATCAAAAATCGGCTCCTCACCTATTTTGATCATACCGAAGCCCATCTCTTCGAGAATCGTTTTACAACGCTCTGTGATAGATTGAAAACAGCATAGCAATTTACGTTCTTTACAGAACATTCTGAATTCAGAAACAAAAGAGAAAATATCGGAAGGATCACAGACAGGATCACCCGCAGCCATTGCAACATTTGCTTTTACAACATAAGCAATTACACCATCGATATCGGAAGATGAATAGAAATATGATTTATCGCTACGCAGGATATTGTATGACTGGGAATGATAGCCATATTTTTTAAGCAATTTTAGAATAAGTTCAACTTCATTTTCTTTACACATTATATAATTCTCATTTTATATATAGCAATCATAATTATACTTAACTCATAAAAAGAAACAGATATATAAAAATACAAAAAATTGTTAACGATGAGATACTTATGGGAAACCAGACCGGTGCAATCCAGGGTTTTGGAATAAGAAAAAGAACATCTATTGTTTTAAGATTATTTGGCCATTTTATCAGAATATAAAGTGAAACATAATAAAACAAATCCCAAAAAGCAAATGACCAGAGGAATACAATGATCATATCTAACCAACCATTACCAACAAGAACAGCTAATGCAAGGAGCATAATTATTGTAGCAGCTTCCCTGGTTCTTTCGATAAGAAGATACTTTTTGGGAAATTTCTTTAGAAAATTTATATTAGAACCATTTCCATTGTAATCGAGGGCTTTCCGCAAATAGACAACAACGACACCTTCCAGATGAGCCATTGAAATGCTAAAAATTGCGAGAGAAATAAACTTTAACCACATAATCGAACTATCCCCAAAACACTATAATCAAAATTGTTACACCAATTATACCAAGGATATAACCAACTAATTCAACCGAATCATTCAACAGACAAGAATGATTTTTTAACCACCTTCTGATTTTGTTTGGATATATGGTTGTGGCAATACCAAATAAGAAAAAAAGAGAACCAATTATCAGGAATATGATCTTTGAAAGTTCCATCTACCTTTTTTAAAAACTCACTTTTGTTTTAAAGTAAATTTCATCGTTATCTTTCATCTTCCCAAAAGTGGAGGATTCTTTTCCATCGATGATATAAGCACCCAAGATTATTTCAATATTGTCATAAGGATAATATGTAATTTCAGGAGTGTATATAACAGCATAATTTTCTTCGAAATCATCAAAATCTTTTATTTCCAAACCACCGTTCAAAGGCATGATCTTTAATTTATCTTCAAAGAATTTTTTCTCTAAACCAAACATTAGATAATCTTCTAGGTTGTCTGTTCCTCTTTCGTGGATGAAACCATGCAGATATTGAGCATTAACATAGATACCGTTTGTGAAAGTGTAATCTCCACCGAAAACATATTTGATGTAAGGCTCGTCATCGAGAGCAACGGATTCCTGAATTCCCATTCCTAATTCCGACAGGTCTGTAGAGAGCATAATTTCTTCAGGGAAGAAGATCGCTGTTTCTGTCCAGATGCCGATATTACCTAAAGCTCCTGCGAGATCAAAACCGACAATTTGAATTTTAGGAAAAATCATTTCTGCCGAAATATCAATAGTTCCGAATGCGTCTACAGGTGTGAATGTTGCTTTATTAATTAGAGGAAGATCATCTCTGCCATAAACATAACTAACAGAAACATCATAGTTGAAGAGATTTCCTGAGAACTTGGTACCGATAATTGAATTCTCTTTCAGATTATTCTCCGGCATAATGATTTTGTCAGAATAATCTTGTAATACAAGACCAACAGGCAAATCAAAAGATGGAGATAAAGCAGTTGCCCATTCTCCACCAGGTAAAACTGCAGGTGTAAATTTCGGAATATAAACAGCAGATAATTCATAATCACCGAGATAATATGTTGCCTTTAACCCATCAGAACTTAAATGTCTTCCAAAATCCCACATATCTTCCAAATCATCAGGATTCAGATTGTCGGTAGGATTTAATTTGTCAGCAGTTCCCCATGTAATGCGCTGTCTTCCAATTCTTACATCGAGATCTTTGCAAAGAAAACCATAAACATCGAGATATGCTTCTTTGAAATATAGATTTGAGGAGGCAATTATATCTATTTCGGATAGATCGGAACTTGATTGAATGTTAGAATTTCCAATTGACCTTAACCAAACTTCCGAGAAAAAATGAGTGTTATCAGAAGGATATGCTTCTAATTGAAGATCTAACCTGTATTCGTGCCAGGAAAAATCATGATCATCTTTGATAAGCATACGATTATCAGTTTGGAAATAACCGTTCAAATTGATTCCTGATTCTGCAGATAAAACCGAGAAACCTGAAATTATTACAATTGTAATTAAAATCATGAGATTGTTTTTTTTCATTATTCTATCTCCTTTTATTATTTTTCCAAATTCCTTTTTGTGAATATATCATTAGAAAATTCGGAATCAAATTTAACTTCTTCAATAATCATTTTAGTTGTATGTTTTGATTTCAAATTCTGCATTTCACTTTCCCTTGCCAGCCAATACTCACCGATTTTTTCAATATTATCTCTCGTCATTATTTTAAAAAGTTTGTCACCTTTGTTATAATGTTCAATTTTTGTTATATAGAAATTATCTTCTGATACCCACATAATTAATTTAGAATAATCTGTTTTTATACCTTCCTTGGGTTTAAGTTGAAGAAGAAAGTGATTGTCTTCGATTTTTATAAATTGAGAATTATATTTATCGGAATATCGAACAGCTTCCATATCTTCATAAGTGAAATCGGTTCCAGCAAATTTTGAATTTTTAACATGAGAAGCAATTCTTCTTATCTTTTTGAATGCCGGCATATAAAAATACATTACATCATCGGGAAGTGAAAGAAATGCAATTCCTTTCTGGTCTGCAGGAGAGAGAAATTTAACTAATCTTTTATCGCTTCCTTTTTGGAGCATACTCATTCCACGAACTTTTTCTTTCCCCCTTTTATCAATCAAGATTAGTTTAATTATTAAATCCTGATCTTTTGGTGCATTGATAACATCGTCTGCTTTTTGTAGTATTTGAACGGCTGTGAGTTTAGTTTCTTCTGCCACTAATGATGTAAAGCAAAAGCTTACAAGCAAAAGAAATAAAGCACTTTTAATGAAATTTTTCATCTTTGTCTCCTTTTTTATTTTTTTAATTTCGTTTTTTCAATAACGGAGTTGGTTTTATTGAATATTCCATTTTTCAATTCCGACCAATCACCAACAAATTTAGCTTTTGTAATAAGAATAACAGCAGGCAGTAAAGTTATTGCTCCAATTCCAGATCCTATCATTGTGATAGCTACTAGAATTCCAAACCTCTGTAAGGGAATTAAATTTGCAAAAATAAGAACTAGAAAACCCAGCATTACGGTTACTACATTAATGACAATCGCTCTTCCGGTAGTTTCCAACGTTTTTTCCAATGCTTCTAATTCGTTGTGATTTTTCTGGAATTCCTTTTTGAAACGATTTATAAAATGAATTGAATAATCTATTCCGATCCCAATAGAGATACTGCCTACAAGAACAGTAGCTATATCGAGAGGAATTTTGAAATATCCCATTACACCAAAGATACTTGCCAGAGTAAAAAATATAGGTATTAGACCTATTAAACCACCGCTTATTGAATGCATTTGAAATGTCATGATCAGGAATATTAAAACTAAAGCAATTATTAGACTTTGCACTTGACTTTTCATCATACTATCATCTAACTTTTTGTAAATAATATGCATTCCTGTTTGAGTAAAAGTAAAGTTCGGGTTATCAATGTTATCAATATAAGTTTGAATATCACTAACTAATCGAGTTATGCGTTTAGTATCTATAGATATAATTGTGGCTTGTATTACAGCTTCTGTATAATCGGAATTCACCAACTGACTCATAATATCTTCACCTTCCAGGAGGAACCAGAGATTTGTGATCTTCTCTCTGGTATCAGGAATGACTTCCCCTTCACCCATAACATCATTCATCTTTTCTATTAAATCAGCGACAGATTGTGGATTTTTAACATCTCCCTGATTATCTAGAAAATCTTCAAATTTTTTCATTTCACTCAAAACAAGAGGATCTTGAATATCTCCTTTTACAAGAATTTGAATTGGAATAGAACCACCAAATTTGTGTTCCATCATTTTTTCTGTTAATCGGATATTTGTACCTTTTTTAAAATAATCTAACATATCTACACTTCTTTGTATTTTGGGTATTCCTAAAAGACTTATAATAAGAAATAAGGTTCCACCGATAATTATAAATTTTTCATTTTTTAGAACAAAAACTCCGATTTTATCCATAAACAAAATGATACCTTTTTTCTTGTTTGCAACTTTTGAATCTGATGTTTTTAAAACAGGCATAATTGAGAGAACTGAAGGGACAAAAGTAATAGAAACGATAAATGCGAAAAAAATACCTAATCCTGAAAAAAGTCCGAAATCTCTTATCATCTCCAGATATGCACCGAAAACAAAAGCTGCAAAGCCAACTATAGTTGTGATAGAAGCCAGTAAGACAGGAATTGATATTTCACCTAAAGCCTTTTTGGATTGTTCAACTCTGTTTTTATTTGATACGACGCTTTCATTAAATTTGTTTATAACGTGGATGCTGTAAGCACTACCTACCGCCATAAGAATCACCGGAATAATATTTGAGATCACTGTGAGTGGAATATGCAGAATACTCATTACACCTAATGTCCAGATCGTGCTGAAAGCAACTGAAACAATAGGTAGGAAAACACCTCTGAAAGAACGAAAACTAAAATATAAAGCAAGAATGATTAAAATACAAATAATAGGGATTAAGACATTTATATCATTAAGCATAATATCACTCAGGTCTATCAATTGGAATGGAATACCACCATAAAGAACTTTAGCTGATAGATCTTTCTTATTAATAATTTCTTTTATTTGATGTGCTGTTTGTATTTTATCAGCTTCTGCATCCATACGACAAACAATCAAAGATGTTTTGGAATCATCAGATATTAAGCGACCTTTATACATATCCTTTGAAAGTGTATATTCCTTTATTGTTTGCAACTCTTCAAGTGATTCCGGTAATTCATATTCATCAATGAGTTTTCCTATCTCAATGCCGAAAAATTCATCATTTTTAATATCGAGAACATTAGTTAAACTGGTTACATAAGAAACGCCATCAAGCATCTGTATATCTGATGTGATCTCCTGAATATTATGGATTATCTCTCTCTGAAATATTTCATCTGATTCAACTGCTATAATAGCAATTTGGTTACCCCCATATTCTTCACCAATATAATTGAACAATTCTACAACCGGATCATCTTTCGGGAAATAACTTACGATATCGGGGTTTATAGTTAAATTTCTAAGGGAATATCCAAAGAATAGTGTTAATAAAATTGTACCAACAATTATTCCAATTCGATATTTTATGACCAATTCTGCGACTTTTTTCATTCTGTCTCCTATTATTTTTTTTTCTTAATTGTGATTGTTTTGCAATTATTGTGATAAATCATAAAAAATTAAACGAAATTAATATGAAATAATTTACTATTTAACTTTTTTAACAAATAATTAATACATACTATTATTGAAATTAAACCAATAAGTTCGGCAATGCGATATATTGTGAGCAATTCTGTTGCATTTTTCATTTTATCTCCTTAATATTTAAATATTTAATAAAACATCTTCTTCTTTTATGCTGTCTTCGATCAAAATATTTCCATTGAGCTTGAACTTTGGTATTGGTCTCAAGTTCCGGGTTGCTTTCTGCCTTTTCGAATTTATTATCGATATAGATTTTAATAAGCTGATTAAAGAGAAGAGCATTAACACCCTTTCCCTGCAGATCGGGACGAACAGCTACAAGATAAAGATCGATCAGGTTGTTCTTTTTAAGAGCTTTAAGAATGTGAATAAATCCAAATGGGAATAATTTACCATTTGCCTTTTGGAATGATTTTGACAGGGATGGAAATGTTAAACCAAAAGCTGCTACTTTATTATTTTCATCAAGGATAATACTGATCAGTTCTGAATTGGCGAAACTTATGTATTGTTTGATATAAGATCGAATTTGCTTTTCGCTTAAAGGAACAAAACCATATAGATTTTCGTAAGCGGTGTTCAAAACATTGAACATATCTTTTAAATATGGTTTCATTTCTCTCAAATTGCCAGCTCTTAGTATTTTCAATTTGTTCTTTAGTAAAACAACTTTCGCAATTCTTTCAATTTTTTCCGGAACTTTATCAGGAACTTTAATTTCATATTCAACCCAATCGGCATCTTTATTATAACCCAATTTTTTAAGATGCTCAGGATAATATGGATAATTATAAATTGTGGCAATTGTGCCTAATTCTTCAAAACCTTCTATCAGCATACCTTCCGGATCGAGATCTGTGAAACCAAGCGGACCATGAACTGCATCCATACCGTTTTCTTTTGCCCAATTTTCTACTGTATTTAGAAGTGCTTTTGAGACATTTTCATCATCGATAAAATCTATCCAGCCAAAACGACAGTATTTATCATGCCATTTTTCTATGAACCGATAATTAATAAAACCAACAATTCTACCGACAATTTTTTCATTTTGATAAGCAAGCCATAACTTAGCATCGCAGAACTCAAAAGCAGGATTCTTATCTTTTTGAAAAAGTTTCATCTCGTCTTTTATCAATTGTGGAATCCAATATTTGTTTCCTTTGCAAAGTTTATAAGGAAAAGCTACGAATTTTTGAAGAGCTTTTTTGTTTTTTACTTCTTTAATAATTATTTTCATATCTACCACCTGATAACTATTGCACCCCATGTTAAGACAGCACCAAAAGCTGTTAAAACGATAATATCACCTTTGTTAATTTTACCTTGTGATATTGCTTCATCCATTGCTATGGGAATTGAAGCTGCAGAAGTATTTCCATATTTTTCTAGATTAATCATTATTTTTTCTAATGGCAGATGTAATTTTTTTGCAACAGCCTTTAAAATACGAATATTTGCCTGGTGAGGAATGAGAAGATCGATATCCTTTCTTGTTAAATTGACTTTATCTAAAGACTTGATCACAGAATCGACCATCATCTTTTTTGCAAATTTATAGACCTTTCTTCCTTCCATTTTTATGAAGTGTTGTTTTTGCTCGATAGTTTTATTTGATGTAGGTAACCTAGAACCACCGGCAGGAATTTTTAGTAAACCAGAACCAGAACCATCAGAACCAAAATCGAATGAGATTATGTTCTTTCCTTTCTGATCTTTCTTGATAATTATTGCACCAGCACCATCACCAAATAAAACACAAGTATTTCTATCTTCCCAATCAACTGTCCGTGAAAAAATTTCAGTTCCAATTATCATAGCAGTTTTATAATTACTATTTTTCATCATAGATTCTGCTACAAACAACGAATAAATAGATCCAGAACAAGCTGCAGATAAATCGAAGCATACTGCATTTGTTAAACCAAGTTTATTTTGTGTAATGCAAGCAGTAGAAGGAAAATAATGATCAGGAAAATGAGTCGCTAAAATTAATAAATCAATTTCTTTAGGATTAATATTTGCTTTTTTTAATGCTTCTGCACCTGCTTTCGCTGCTAGATCTGAGGTTGCATCTTCAATATTTGCTATTCGTCTTTCTTTAATACCGGTTCTTTTTCTTATCCATTCATCGGTTGTATCTATAATTTTTTCCAGATCAAAGTTTGTCATGATCTTTTCCGGCACATAAAAGCCGGTTCCTATTATGCCTATATTATTACTATTATTATCCATTTTTATAACACCTTTTTATTCGACCAAAACATCTTTTTGTTCGAGTTTTGTTTAAAAAATTTTCATCTCTTTTCAATACCGTGGAAAAGTATTTCTAGAAGTTTATTGATATTTGATTCAATTTCAGGAAAAGAAATGTTTATCGACCAAGGAAATTCCAAGCCTTTTAATGCAGAAGTTATTGCAAAAGCTGTAAGCTCTATATCATTTATTTCAAAAATACCTTTATCTTCACCATCCTGTAAAATTTCTCGAATAGTAAATAATTCTTCTTTATTATTTTTCTCCCGAATTCTTTCTATGAAAGCGTAATTTTCCAAATATTCATCTTTAAGCGCACTGTGAATATTAGAGAGTTCTTTTAGATATTCCATTTTCTTTATAATGTACATTTTCATTTTTTTTTGGGGAGTGTTTTCTCTATTTACTGCTTCCCTGATCTTTTCTTTCAGGAATCTATTTTCCTGTTCAACCACTTCCTTAAATATTTCTTCTTTGCTTTGAAAATAATGATACAGAGAAGCTTTACCCATTCTTGCAGCTTTGGCAATTTCATCTACAGTTGTCTTAAGCAAACCATGCTTGGAAAATATGTTTTGAGCAACCATTGTGATAATTTGCTTTTTAGGATTATCTTTCAAACATACCTCCAAATAATCGAATATTATCTTCCTATGGTCGAGAAATTAGATATTGCTATATTCGTCAATTTTTTTCTTTTCTTACTATTTTACTTTGTGCTGTGGCTAATGTTTTGCGTGTGCGGCGGGATCGGAACGATCACGACCGAACAAACCGTCCAAACCCTGAACCGGTAGGTTCAGGACAAAACCACCGCGATACCAAACTGACGACACGCTTGTTATGCACATTTCTCCAAATTAATGAAATCTCAATTAAACAGTGTCATTAAACTATTTTAAATTTTTTAGATAATAAAGTCGATTCTTGTAATTGGCATCAGGGAAAGGGACATCTTCATATTTAACTATATTGAAATATTGAGAGACAATTTCTTTAAATTTTGTATCACTCAAATTCCAGAAATAAAGACCACATTTTTCTTTATAAAAATCTTCAGATATTAATTGATAATAATCATCTTCAAAGACTGCTTTAGGCAGAGCATCATTTAATTTTATTAAGAGTTTACCGTTTTTCTTTAAAATACGATTAAATTCATTTAAAACAATAAGTGCATCTTGTGGTAAAATATTATCTATTGTATTAGAAGAGATTGCTGCATCAATAGAATTAGTCTTAATGTCTTTTAAAGACTCAATACCGCCTTCAATGAAGTGAGTTTCGTTATTATTTTCATTTGTCATTGATGTTTGATTTGCTAGTTCAATAGCTTTTGGTGAAATATCAATTCCAATTACATTCTTGGCACCTAATAATAAACTCCTGAAAAGTAAAGTTCCGCTACCACACCCGAAATCGATAATTGAGTCAGAGTCTTTAACCAACCATTTTAATCCTTCTTCTAATTCATTAAGTTTTAATGGTGATTTTGGATTATAATATTTTTTTTCTGATACATTTTTTCCAAATCGCTCATCCCAGAATTTAACTGTTTCTTCATAATTATTCATAAATAAAACCTCCAAATTTTTATTTTTATAAAATGTGCATAATGTTTGGCGTGTGCGGCGGAATCAGAATGATTCAGCCCGTACAAACCGACCAAACCTGAATCGGTACGATTCAGCCAAAATAAACCACCCAACTTACCGCTGACACGTTTGTTACAGGCACTCTTCTTTTCAAATCAATAATCTTTTTGATTGCTATGCAATATTTCATGGCAAAATTTTCTAGATTAAATTTTATAATAATATGCTGTACTATGTCTTACAATATCAGATTTAGTTACTTTATAATTTTTCGTTTTACTTATATAAGTTGGACTCAGTGATCTTACAGGATTTTGTGTAACTCTTAACTCAGGTTCATCAGTATCACAATGATAAACTACATACAAGAAGTATTCATATCCTAATTTCTGTGCAGCTTTCCATTCATTTCTTGTTATGTAGATATTACCTGTAGACTTTCTACCTTTTACTTCAATATATCTTTTCTCTTTTGATTTCCATGACCGTATATCATAACCTACATTTTGATGAGATACATCTTTTATTTTTCTGTAATTTTCTCTCTCAAACTGTTCTACAGCATTCATTGCAGCTTCTTCTGTTTCTTTTCTACTTTCATATAAAGGACTATAATACTCATCTTCATTTTCAAAATATTCGTTTTGGCTTTTGCTAAAAGAATCTTTAGAGTTAGAATTTCTGTCATCAATTTTGAATATTGATTTATAAGCTAACCATAAAATAACAATAACGAATAGAATTACTGTAATACTCACTCTTTCCTCCTCTTATAATCAGTACAAAATCTTTACCTGTTTCATGTGCCTGTAATGTTTGGAGTGCGCCACGATTCTGCTTGCTTTTCTTCTTGCTGATTGTGGGCACTTTTGTTACAAGCAACTATCTTCAAGAAAGACAGGAAAACTTTTTATATTATTTTGCCATACAAAAATACTAGAAATCTTCATTAACACTTTCTTTAATTAGGTTTTATACTTTTACTGTCAACTCTCTTTTATTATCGCTTGCATCCCCCCGTTTTTTTCAGAAGATTGTCATTTGGATATTATCATTCCAAACATTCTTGAATGGTATTTTCTTATATAACTTCCATTCTCTGAAAATTTCAGTAACAACAAGAGAGATTCTATAGTAAATAAATTGTTTTAATATATTTAGTTTACTCTTCTTATCCAGCATTAAATGCGGATAAATATTTGCTAAAATCATCCTGTACTTATCAAGAGAGTAAAGGAAACTGACTGCGATAAGCAAGAGAGCATTAAGGCAAACTAATCTGTCCCAAGTCATAACCTGCATATCTTCCCAAGCATAAGATCCTTTAATGTGACGATGAACTTCTTCAATTTTCCAGCGTACTCTGTATCCTCGCAAAGCAGTTTCAATCATTTCCTGCTCCGTCATATCTCTATCGGGGAAGCTACAATAGAGATGAAAGAACCCTTTCGGACGGTCTTTACCGTACTTGTCTTTCTGGATATAACGAGCAGTAATTAGATATGTTAATGCGATGTTTACGTTTTTCTTCCTCGGATACGGATCAAGTCTGATCCCGACTTTAGTTATTCCCGCAATCATCTTAGCATTACCTGATTTAAATCTGTGTTTTAATTTAATCTTTTTCGCTACTGTCTTAAATGGTTGTTCAGTGTTCTCATAGTAAAGATGACGAACAGCCTTTGATCGAATAATATACGAAGCATCGTTATTGGACAAGTTCTCAATAACTCGACGATCATCATATCCTCTGTCCATAACAAATATTCCTTTGTTACCTGAGAAAACCTGTATATCATTGATTCGGTCAAACGTTGCTTGTTTCAACAGAAACAGCATCCAAAATATTATATCCTGAGCAGGTTTCCTTTTTGTCAGCATCGTATATCCTTGATAATTCTTCCATCTTTTCAGCATAATTTTTGCGAATATCACTCGTATCAAAAATTATCAGACTGTCTTTTGTAAACTTTCGACATTCCTTTATTAATAGATTCTCTGATAATTTATCAGCTAACTCCTTTTTAGATAAATGACGACGGAACCGTTCACATACCTTTTCTAAAGAGATTGTTTCTTCAAGGCTTTGTGCTATTTTCCTGACTATACTGCTTCTTGATTGCAATATTCCGCTGACCATCTCTTTGATAAACTTCTTTTCTTTAACTTGAAAGTCTGACGACAGGATGTTCAAATCTTTGGAAAATTTCTCTTGTACGTTTTGCTTGAATATTTTCAGTTGCTTCATCTTGTGAGTCTCCTTTTATGTTGATTTTAGTGAATTACAAATATTAGGATGCTCACAGGATTACAAGCTTTTTCCTGACTTTTATTTACTTTAATTCCTTTGAATCTATATGATTAGATAATGGACATTTTGAAATTTCGGGGGGATGTGTATCTTTTATTATCGTTTATTCCACGATAATAAATCTTGGTTTAATGGGTGTCTATGAAGTACTTAAACATAAGTAAATTAAGTTGTAAAAGAGTAAATCTGTAGTAGGATAAAATAGGGCTGCTTTCTGATTCAGCCCTATTAAGGTATATTTAATGTGTCTTTGTATCTACTAATTATTTCATTAAAATCATTTTCTTTGTAGAAATATATCTTCCTGAATTTAATTTGTAGAAATAAATACCGCTGGAAACAGGATTATTGTTAAAATCAGTTCCATTCCAGATTACCGAATGTGATCCTTTTGTGAACTCATTATGTATTAAAGTTTTAATTTTCTGTCCTTTGATATTGAAAATTGTAAGTTCAACCCTAGAATCTTTATAGATTGAAAACTCAATTGTTGTTGTTGGATTGAAAGGGTTGGGATAATTTTGACACAATTGCGGTAGAGAAAAAACTAATAAATCATCGGCTGATGTATATTCAAATTCTTCAGTTAACAATTCAGATTCAAAACCTCCGGAATAGACAACGGAAACACCTGCTTCGTGAGTTCCGGGAGTGAGTGTTTCGGTGTATTCGAAGTATGTTTCTGTAGTTGTTCCAGTTTCTACTTCATCGATATAAATTTTATACTCATCAATTCCCCGGCTGGCAGGTGGAGCATTCCAACTTAACATCACAGCCTGATCTATCAATTCCACAATCAGATCTGTTGGAGGATACAAATATATTGTAATTCCATCAAAGATCTGTTCAGATTCTCCTTCGTCATAGATAGCAGAAACCGAATATGCATAAACTCCTGCATCGAGTTCTTCATCGGTATAAGTAAGAGTTGCTGGATCGGTGATCTCAATTAATTCGACTGCATCTTTATAAACCTTGTAGCCAAGCAAATCTCTATTTATAATGGGTGCTTCCCACGTGATATTCACAGAATTATAATTTTCAATTTCTGTATCAATAGATGCTGGTGGTTCCAACACAGGTCCGCCGGTTCCAACTAATCTAATATTATCCAAACTGAAAAAACACCCACTCGAATTTCCAGCATATGCCCATCCGATATAACTATTTCCGGCAACAGCAGAGATATCAAAAGAATACTCTTCCATTGGAAAACCAGGTTCAAATGTCTCCTGTATAACAAAAGTGGAAGGATCATTGGGATCCGAGACAAACCCCCAAGCAATTTCAGCATAGTTACCAGGATATCCTGATTGCTCACCTACTTCAAAAAATAATGTATTGGCAGGAGTTAAATCAATTTCAGGGCTCACAAGCAGTATAGGATTTTCAGGATTACCTTGTCTCATAAAATAAACTCTTCCTCCGGCTTCATAAAGATAATCAGGGTATATTACATGGACTGTCCAATCTGTGGGAATTCCAGAGCCGAAATCTTCATAAAAATAATCTCCGGGTATCTCCATTATTACATCTACTATTACATCTTGATCGATGATTTCTACTGCACCCGAAAAAGGAAATAAACCTGTTCTGATGATATCATAGTTATAGTTCCCCGGGAAAATACCTTCATAAAAGATTTGACCGGCTTCGTTAGAAATTTTTGTACCATATTCTTCCAGGAATAGCTCTGCTTCTTCAACCGGATTTCCGTCTGAATCGTTAATATTAAATGTTAATTCATAGTCATTAAAAGTTCCTGTAACATCTACCATCTCAGATTGAATTATCTGACTATCTGTATCATCCTGAACAAAAACAATTACGCGCAGATCATTGGGCTGCTCCATGAAAGTTGAATTCATATCAATGGACTGCACAATATCCATCTGCTGTCCGATTGTAAATGCATCGAGTGTTGTACCATTTCCATTTGGCAGCATTGCCATTATCACATTATGAAATTCAGTTTCATAATTTGACCCAACATTTCCTACAGTGATTTTTTCTACAACAGTTATATACAGCTTCAAACCTGCTTCATAAGCTTCTTCTGCAATAAGTGAAGTTTCGATTGTAACTACGTTGTTTTCATCAATACTGGCAAGAACAGAAATCTCCATTCCTGTTACTTGATTTTGAAAAGTATCAAATTGCTGTTGGTCAAATTCAAATATATCGTCCTGCTCGCCATTACTAAAAAGGCTAGGTACGCCTGAAACACCGTAGTAAGTTCTTCTGGTTCCAGTAGCATCTATGTAATAGGGATCTCCATTACCAGGCCAATTAACTTGATACTTAATAAGGCTGTATTGATCCGGGTTATTGTTAAGAACGTCATCCAAAACTTGATTTCCATAGTTGCATCCAGTGCAGGTAGAACTGGTAAATACTTCAAATAGTGGTTTTTGTGAAACAGCAATTAATGATGCTGCAATCATGACTAATACAAAAAAAACTGATACTCTTTTACTCATTTTTCTCTCCTTCGATAAATTGTTAATCATTTATCGGGTATTTTATTATAAATTCTTCCAAAGGCACTGCAGATTCCCAGTAAAACTCAAAAAGTTCCATCATGGCTACAGTAAGATAAGTATGTGAAACTGACATCATGCTGTAATTCTTGGTTGATTTTCGTTCTCTACTTAACGTAAATAAAGCGTGATCATCATCAAAAACCACAAGTTTTAAAGGCAATTTCATAGATATGCGCACATCAAAATCCGCTCCTTTTTCACGTGCTTCAAATACAGAATCCGCAAATTCTTTATAACCAACTTCATTGTACTCATAAACCTGTTTAATTTTCAGTTTTTTCTTGATTTGATCCTTCATACGTTCATCAGAATTTTTTTGGTTTGGATCCATTATTATAGGTGGCTTAATGAAAACTCTTAAAACGCTTCGACATTCATATTGAAGTTGTTGTATCCTTTCTCTAATGGCAGATTGGCTTGTAAGAATCTGAACGTGTTCTACAGGAGGTTCATCTTCATTAATATCATCAAATACTTTCTGCAGGTTTTTGGCTGTTTTTGAAATAGTTCTCTCTTTCAGATGCATTGCTTCACGCATTTCATTCAGCACGTTATCAATCGCGACCTCCGGAGCTATGGCTTTGTAATTTTTCTTTTTTCCCGGGATCACTTTACAATATCCCTTCTCAATCAAACTATCAAGAATATCATAAATTCTTCCACGAGAAACTTTTGAAATCTTTGCAAGAGTTGTTGCTCCGATTTGAGAATGATGGATCAATTCTAAATATACTTTTGCTTCGTATTCGGTAAGTCCTAATATTAATAGTTGTTCATAACTAATTTCTTGTTTTACATTTCCCATTTACACCTCTTGGTGCAACATAATAAAATCGGCAAAAACATGTCAATTTTAATACTTGCACCTGAGAGGGGTTGCAATATTGCTTTTTGTTCAACAAAAACACATTGCCCCAGTACATACCGAAGCAATGTATTACAATACAAATGTTTATGTTATTTCAGTAAAACCTGTTCCTCTTTATTTTAAGAGGATCATCTTTCTAGTTTTCTCAAAATCTCCGGCTCTAATTTTATAGAGATATATCCCGCTGGAAACTGGATTATTGTCCTCATCCTTCCCATTCCAAATAACTGAATGCTTGCCTATAGGAAGGATTTCATTAACCAGAATCTTTACCTTCTGCCCTTTAAGATTGTAAATTCCAAGAATCACAAACGAGGATGTTTGTTGTACTGAAAAAGAGATCGTTGTGGATGGATTGAAAGGATTGGGATAGTTGGATAATGAATAATGTACTGCCGGTAAATCCTCATTTGGGGAATTTGTTATTTCCAATTCAAAAAAATCCAGAATTCCATAAACTGCTTCATCGAAGCTATTTGCACCACCAAGTCCTGTAATTTCAAAAGAAGTACCAACTGTTTTGTAATTTCCAGAATCATAAGCAATTCCACAGTTATATTCAGGATCAGGATTTGAAAAAATAACTGATGCATTATACATAGGAGAAAGATGATCAATATAATTGTTTTGTCCATTGTACGTCCAAGACATCCCAGAAAGAAACTCAGTGCCAATCACATTCAAGAGATCTGCTGTACCAACTGCTATACCGTTAATTCTGAAATACGAATGAACAGAAGTGGCACTATTATAAAACCAGGTATCTCCTCCTTCCATATATACATTTCCACCCTCATCTAAATATGCAGCAAGGGGAACAGCTTCTGTTTCTGTTAATACGAAATTTGTATTATATACTCCCAACAGTACAAAAACGGCATCTGTATTATCTGAAAGTGGATAAGTATTCACATCGTCTGTAAGATATACATTACCATTAGTATAAAAACTCTCAATAGACGTTTTCAGAGTCGATCCTGTTAACGAAGGAGCGAAGTCTAAGATTACAATATAGTTGACATTCGGATCGATTACATGTGCATCAAAAGTGCTTATACAATTATATCCATCGTAAAATCCCACGATATCAATTTGAGAATTTCCACTATTATCGAAAGAAGTCAAGGTAAGATCAGTTCCGTTTAATACTGCTTCTACTATTGTAGGATCACAACTTTGCACAGAAATTTCTGCTGCCACAGGATTGCCAAGAAAATGGAAATAATCTGTCAGATCAAATGTAACAATTTCATTCAAATCCATTTCTATGTTTGCAATAGGATTTGGAGCAATAAGCGGATGAACTGCCAAACCTGCTTGCAATATTGGATACATATGAAATGTATAACCTGATGTTGTGAAATCACCTGTTGTATTTATATGCTGAACAATAGCAACTGCATTGACAAGATCTAAATCCCAATTTGGATCAAGATCAAATATGTGCGCAAATTGCCCGGTAGAACCGCTGGTGGTAAGGTTGAAATCTTCTTCATAGTAACGCACAACTGTACTGTTGTAAGTATCACTATAAAAATAGGTTAGAATAAATATTATTCTGTAATCATCGACAGCAATAGTTTCAGTCATCAATGCATCAGCAATGATCTCTATTTGTTCACCAGTTATGCCTTTTATCACATCCAATTCCATAGGACTAGGAACATCTACCAGATCGGTATAAATTGCATGGTATCTGCTATATACATTACCACCTCCTACATCAAAAGTATCCCCATTGAAAGCGGAAGACGGTAAAGCAAGTATGGCATAATTAGTCTTTCTTGTTGAATAGTCTGGACTTGGATGTCCTCCATCACCTTCCCAAATCAATGGAATAAAATGATCTTCGTTTTCATACATTTGCCATAATGCAGCACGTGCATCGGGGCAATACCCTCACCAGGTTTCAGTGAATACTTCACCTACAATTGTTCTTTGTGACGCATTCAGCATGATCGATATAAAGATAAGCAATATTAGAAACACAAAATTTATTTTTTTCATGACATTTCCTTTTAAATCTAATAATTGTATCCAAACTTTAGTTTGGATACAATTATTATTGATAACATTATTTCAGCAGGAGCATTCTCTTTGTTTCTGAGAAGTTACCTGCTTTCAATTGATAGAGATAAACTCCGGAAGAAACAGGATTATTGTGCTCATCTGTTCCATACCAGATTACAGAGTTAATGGGTTGATAAGTTGATGAGTTAATGAGGAAAGTTTTTACTTTCTGTCCTTTCAAATTAAAAATTGTCAGCTTTATATTTTCATTGAATTCAGCAGGTAATGTAAACGAAATAGTAGTAATTGGATTAAAAGGATTGGGATAGTTTCCGATAAGTTCTGTAGTTGTAAGAAGTAAATTGTCTGCAGAAACTACAAGTGTCACGGTTACAATCCAGATTTGTTCCTCACCATTTTGTGCAGTAACTGTGTATTCAAACGGATCTGTGAAATCTTGGGGTGTGCCGCTTGCCGGATCTATTATGGCAGAATTAGATATTTCTATTGTTGGAATGAGTGCAGTAATATTTGTTCCAGATGGAACATCTAATTGAACTGTATATCCCACATCATCAATTACTGTATCACCAATTTGCTCGGGAATGGTAAATGACAAAATATCATTTTCACCACTGGGAGCTGCTGCACCGCTAAAGATTACCATTGAAGAATAATTTGATAAGTAAATGTATTCTCCCGAGATAAAAACAGATTGAGCTCTACCTCCGGGAGCTGCACATTCACCGACAATTAGTAGGTTGGTCGGATCAGAAATATCGAAGATCTGAACACCCCAACCGCCCACGTATAGATGGTTGCCATAAGCAGTAACTGCGTTCGGGGGATATTCGTATTCATAACTTAAAGCAGTTGTCGGATTGAAAGGATCGGAAACATCCACAATATATATGAAACCACCGAACATATCAGACAAATAAGCGTAACCATTGGAAACGCTTACATCAAAAGCCCAGCCCATATCCGGTGGAGTATAGCTGCTGGCAAGGGTTGGGTGAAGCGGATCGGAGACGTCGATGATCTCCAAAGAAGTTTCATCTGCCACATAAGCGTAATTACCATTAATTTGAACTTTATCTGCCCAACCTGGCGTGTCCTGCTCAGCCACAAAGAACGGGTTACTTGGATCAGAAATATCGATGACCTGTAACCCGCTTTCCTTATCTGCCACATAAGCATAATCACCGGAAACATCAATATTTCTGGCTACATCAGGCGTGTCGTAGCTGCCTACTTGAGTTGGATTGGAAGGATCGGAGATGTCTATGATATACATACCAGATGTAGAAGCAGCGACGTAAGCATAATTACCGGAAACGGTAACTCCCCAAACATCGGTCGGTGCAAGAAACTCACCGGAAAATACCGGATTGGCTGGATCAGTTACATCGAATATCTGCAGACCAAAACCCATATCGGCAACGTAAAGATAATCACCGGAAACATAAGAATCTTTTACCTCTCCATGCATATCGTATTCGCTGGCAAGTGTTGGGTTAGCTGGATCTGAAGCATCAATAATTTGAAGTCCTGAAGAAATATCCGATACACAAACAAAATCCATGATGGCATAAACTCCCCAGGCCCTGTAAAAATAAACAGGGTAGTTGCTAACAATTGACGGGGTGGCCGGATCGGAGATGTCAGCAATCTGCGTTCCTGATTCATAGTCGGCGATGTAAAGGTTGTTGCCGGAAACGTCCAGTGCCCAGGCGAAACCGTCTGTATCTACAATGCTGCCTACTGTCGGGTTTGTAGGATCGGAAATATCGATGACATACACGCCACTCATCCCACAGGCAAGATAAGCATAATCACCAGAAACACATACATCATGTGCCCAACTCGGGCTGTCGTAGTTACCAACAATTGTCGGGCTTGTGGGGTCGGAAACGTCAACAACTGTAATACCTGCCATGCCATCAGCTAAATAAGCGTAATTACCAGAAACTACAACTCCAGAAGCTCCAAACAATGAAAAACAGCCACCGACGAGTGACGGGTTGGCTGGATCTGAAATATCGAAAATCTTAAGACCTGCTTGACCGGCAGCAAGATAAACGTAATTCTCGGAAAGATAAATAGAACTAACCCAGTCATCTGCGTTGTATGTACCGATGATGAACGGGTTATTCGGATCGGAAATATCAACCACTCCCAGACCATCAGATCCAATCGCTAAGAAAACATAAGCATTATCAGCACTAGCACAAACATCAGAAGCTCCAGTTTGAAAGTACACCTTGCTGACGTATGCCGGTTCTGCAAAGTCCGAAAAATCAATGATCATGAGACCATTAGTAGTAGCACAACAAGCATAATCACCTGCAATCACTACATCTTCCATGCCAGCCCATAACACTGAACTGACATATTCCGGATTCTGTGCGTTTACTACCGCCGGAACGGCAACAAAACAAATAACAAGTAAGCATATTAACAGCATAGAATTTGCGGTTAAATTCTTTTTTGGTTTCATTTGAACCTCCTTTTTTATTTTAATAGCCTTTTAAGCCTTTTTCATATTTTATAACTTATTGCGATATTCTTTTGGTTTCTAAGCTCCAGCTTGGATACTAGAATGAACTAAACATCATTTTAGCATAATCATTTTCTTTGTAGATGAATAATTTCCTGATTCCAATTTATAGAGATAGATCCCGCTGGAAACAGAAATGTTATTATCATCTGTTCCGTTCCAGACAGCATTATATTTCTTTTCCCCTCGTACTTCGACAGGCTCAGCATGACACAAGCTCGGGGAAAGATCTTTCACTTTTTGACCTTTCAGATTGTAGATCACTAACTCCGTGTTCTCGTTGATCTCTGTTATTAAAGAAAAGGAGATCGTTGTGGATGGGTTGAAGGGATTGGGATAATTTGTAAGATTCAAGGAAATTGTTGGTGAAATTTCATTCTCAGAAGCTTCTACAACAGTACCATAAATTACACGCTGACCTTGAAGGATCTCCTTTGTATCATAAGATTGAACTACTGCAATTGCTTGAAGCTCTTCTTCATCGATAAAATCAAAAGTTTCGATGTCGGTAAATGTGTGAGTATATGTACCCTGCTCACCAATTGCTGTCTGTGTAAATTCCACAGGATCGGAGACTGCAAGAACGCGATAACTCCATTCTGAATCAGCCCTGCCGATGGTTGTAATATCGTATCTTAGAGAGTCACATGTTATCAAGAAGAATATTTTGTTATTCGTTGTAGATACAGCACCGGTAAGAATGACATTTGCTGTAACATCGTAGTTACCATCATTATCCACAAATCCCAAGTTTATTTCCATTGGGCTTGGTATCGCTTCAACTATTTCGATAGCACTTGTGATATTATTATGCGACATACATTCAAACTGAATAAGCTGCTCTGTACCGCCAAACACATCGTATGGAGAAGCTGTTCCTTCATAAAAGTTAAATCTGTTTTCACCTCCAGCAGATGGCCATTCTTCACCGTAATTCCACCAGATAGGAATTGCATTTTCCAAAGGTCTTACAATTGTACGTAGAGCCACACGGGCTGCATCGTCTATACTTCAGCAATTTGGATCGAAAGTAAAAATCTCACATACTACATTTCTTTCGGCAGCAAAAAGTACCGGAGTAAATAGCAATAATACAAATATGAATAATTTTTTCATATTATATTCCTTATTTCATCAGAATCATCTTCTTTGTTTCTTCGAAGTTTCCTGATTTCATTTTGTAGAAATAAATTCCTGAAGCCACATGTTTACCATTATCGTCTTTTCCATTCCAGACAACCTGATGTGTACCTGCATCTAATATTTCATTTGCGAGAGTGTTCACTTTCTGACCTTTCAGGTTGTAGATTACAAGATTTACAACTGAAGATGTTTGTGATAATGAGAATGATATCGTTGTGGATGGGTTAAAGGGGTTGGGATAGTTATTTAAATTAATTAATTCCTGATTATATACCAATTTATCGTTCACATCAACAGGTGGTTCATAATTGTTATGTCCACCATGAGCTCCCATATCATTAATAATCGTTCCCATGGCAGGATACAAAGCAAAACCAGGATTTGCAGGATCTTCGAGATCATAAAAACTACTATCAGGGTCACCTGCATCTATACAGGGAGAATCTTCTGTTAAAATAAAATCAATCTCTTCAGGATTCAAGAATAATGGATCATCCATTATGTTTCCTACTGCAACTAATTCCTGAGAAATGCAGGAATAGGTGAGGTTTGTTTCTCCACCTCCAAAAACTGAACCATATTGTAATCCATCATCAGATATATTGAAATAGATTATATTGTTTTGACCTGAAAAAGTGGCAGCACCACCTTCCCCTGAAGTGCTTAACCCTCCATTTCCCGAAGACTGATTATAAACAATTGTATTATTTGTAAGCGAAACATTACAATCACCAAGAGCCATTATTCCACCACCTGTATCGGGTGTTTGGTTTCGATATATAAGGCAATTTTCTATGGTAGTATTAGTATTTGCGCAGTGGATCCCGCCACCGCCGCAAGTACTTCATGCCCCGCCGTCACTATAATTATGTGCTATTATTGAATTTAAAATATATGAATCTGCGCAATTTTTCAAATAGATACCGGGGCCTTTGAGGTGGTTAACAACACCATTATTCAAGATTTTACAACTATCGATATAAGCAACACTATTAGCTACATAAACTCCGCTGGCATAATTCATACTTTTGCAGTCGGAGACCCTGCTATGGGTTAATATTAACCCCATCCCACCGGTTACATTCACGGCAGAAATATAATTTTCACTATACTCCTGATAACAATCTTCAACAACGCAATAATCCATTACTGCAACAGGTGCGTTGCTCATAAAACGAAGAGATCCCCAACGATAGAAACCCTCTCGTATAAAATATATGCTGTCGTTCTCGGCACCAACTGCGTTGAAAGAGCCGTATATTTCCCAATTGTAACTTCCGTCATGATTGAACGTAGTGCCGGAAATAATGGTTAAACTTGTTCCTGACTCCACTACTATATCACCGACGACAATATAATCACCAGGACCGAGTGTCCCTGATTGTGGACCACTGATTTCCAGTTGTGCAAAACACACAACGGGTATGCACATCAACAGCAGTAAAATTGCTATTTGATTTTTTTTTGGTTTCAATTTGAACCTCCTATTATTATATTTCTTTTATTTTTGTTGGGCTTTCCATGCTCCTATTTCCATAGATTGTTGCCAGAAAAAGTCGAATAAAGCAATAAACGCATTTACAATAGTCTGCTGTTTAATGAGCGCCATTCTAAGTTCGTTGGCAGGACTGATAGGTGATACATCGGCAATGAGTAATGCTTTGCGATCGAAAATGAACATTTTGATTGGGAGACTTTTAGAAATTTTACTTTGTTCTCCAGCTTCAGTATCTCGTTCTAAAATTGAAAGGACTTTATCGTCTTCGATATCACTAATCTCATAAATAGATTTTTCTATACCATTTCGGTTAATGAATGCCTTTTGTACATCACCCTGCATTCTTATCTTTTCAGGAGATAAAGCAGACCAGGGTGGTTTTGTGAATGACAATATCTCTTGATTTGAATTATTCACAAACTGACAATAATTATAATGAATATTATCATTTCCATGAAAAACTTCTATGTATTCAAAAGGTTCTTTAATATCATCTGTATTATGGTATATTTCTTCTAATTCATTTTTGAGTTTATAACTATCTTCAAGGCGTTCTTCCATCTTTTTTAAATTACTGCCAATAGAAATTCCAGGATCGGTAACATTAAAAAATCTTTTACGACCTATTTTTCTCTCTGCACAATAGCCTTCACGGATAAGGTTGTTGATAACCTCATATAGTTTATTTAACCTCACTCCCGACAGTCTATGAAGGTCGGGTAATGAAGCATCCTTCTTTTTGAGAAGAGCTAAATAAACCTTGGCGTTTCTTTCATTCATTCCCATGTTAATTAAATCTTTTATAAGGTTAACATTATCAACCATAATTTAACTCCTTTTTGTTTCTTACTCCCCATAGGGGGGATAAAGATATTTTAATGCAAAAACTGTCAATTTCTTTGTTGTATTTTGTGATTTTATTTACTTAGTTAGTTCAGTAGGGATTTATAGATTAGTGTTAGAAGTAGTTTTATTTTAATCCATCAGCATAATCAAATAATGCTGGTAATCCACCTGTATGCCAGAATAAAACATTTGAATCAGGCTTGATCTTTTTTTCTTTTAAGCAATCTAACATTCCATAAAATGCTCTTCCTGTATAAACCGGATCTAAAAGAATACCTTCGTTTATAGCCATTTTACTAATGGCAGATTTTTCATTATTTGTCAATACTCCATAATCAGCCTGATTATAATTTTTATTCAACGTAATGTCTGAGATAGAATATTCCCTTTCAATCTTTAACAATTTTGTTCCATCCCTTACTATGTTTAAAACGACCTCTTCTAATTCTAAACCCAAAGTCTCATCTTTATCTATCTTGATAGGAATTAACTCAGTTTTCAATTGATATAATTCTAAACCAAGTATTAGCCCTGCTTGCGTACCACCAGAACTTGATGCAAAGGAGATATAATCAATGTTTAAGTTTTGTCTTATTAATTGATTTTTAAGCTCTTTTACAGCTTCTACAAAACCGAAAGCTCCTGTAATATTTGAACCTCCGTAAGGTATAATGAAAAAGGGTTTTGCATAATTCTAAATTGTCTTTGCGAGGTCTCTTTCAAAGAAATTCTTACGAAGCAATCTCAAACTGTAATCCGTTGATAACAAAAAGATTGCTTTGTTTGTAACAGCAAGAGATAAAACTCGCAAAGACTGCATTTTTACAGTTTTTCTGAAAAACACTCAATTATGCAGAACTCATTATAATGAAAGGTTTTTTCTCGTGTTCTAATTTTTTGGTGAATGATTTAAAATCTATTTCTTTTTTACTATTACCAGTAAAGTGAATATTTGCACCCAGTAAGTGAGACAGCAGTAAATTACCTTGATATATCTGAGGTTCTTTACCTCTAACAATTAAATGACACTCTAAGCCTGCTACTGAGCAAGCTGCTGCTGTTTGCCTGCAATGATTTGATTGCTGTGCTCCGGCAGTAAAAACTGTATCACAGTTATTATCAAGAGCTTGCTTTATTAAATATTCAAGCTTTCTCGTTTTGTTACCACCAGATGCCAATCCGGTTTGATCATCTCTTTTTATAAAAATATTAAAGTCTTGAAACTGCTCTGATAATTTCGTTAATTTATGCAATGGAGTTGGGAAAAAACCTAATTTGTATTTATTAGCGATCATATTGATCTCCTATTTTATCTTTTCTTTTTTCAGTTGCTTGTAATGTTTGGCGTGTGCGGCGGGATCGGAACGATCACGACCGAACAAACCGCTAAACCCTGAATCGGTACGTTTCAGCCCAAACAAACCACCTAACCTACCCGCTGACACGTTTGTTAGGCACATTTTATAACTCATCTGAAGAATATTAAACTCAACAAATCTACCTATATTACCCTTGTATATTTTAAATATTACCTTTTTTCAAGAATTTTATCTTACTAATTCTATAGCGATTATCATGATTTATCTTTGGGAATTGTTGTGAATCTTACAAAGAAAACAGATAAGATGAAACTTACGATTGCGTATCCTAATTTGGTTTTAACATACTTTGTGAGTAACATAATATTTGTAGTGATTTCATAGTTAGAATCAATAGGTTCAATTGTTGGAGCTATTGATATTATTGAGAATGTCACGAAAACAATCGCAATTCCGATAAATAATGCTTGAGTAACAAATATTTGATTAAATAATTTTTTTATATTTTTTAATTTAATAATTTTTTCTCGCATAACTGAAATGTAAACGAATCCACAGATTGCAGAAAAAAAACTAATTAAATATTCGAGTGCTTTATTGAAAAATGAAATGTCACTTTCCTTTGGATTTATTAATTCAGCATCACTCCCCTCTTCAATTTGCTTATGTAAATTATCCACTTGTTTTAGCTTTGTAATTCGCACAACTTCGGTACCATTTGAAAAAGTACCTATCATCCAAGCAGAAAATGGTATAGAAGGAGGTAATTCGTTTTCTTTCTTTTTATAGAAAATAATATCCTCTTTATTATCAATGGATATATTATACCAAATTTCACCATTGTATATTTTAATACCCTTAATTGCTTTGAACATAGTTCCAGTTTTAACCCGACATACTTCTTTACCTAATTTATATCCATTAGAAACATCTGGAGGGCTCTCTCGAATTACAACAACTATACCTCCAGGTGTTTTTTGTGGATCGGGATTGATTACAACACCATATCCAAGTATATCCAGTATTCCCTTTAGCGGATAGATTGTTGTAAAGTGTAACATAATAACTGCGAATATAATATACTTAATATATTTCATTTTTCTCCTATTATGATTGAATGTGCCTAATGTTTTGCGTGTGCGGCGGGATCGGAACGATCACGCCAAGACGAACAACCCAAACCCTGAACCGGAAGGTTCAGGACAAAAGCACAACGAGACCAAACCGACGACACGCTTGTTATGCACGTTTACTTATCACTCCAAGTTATCAATAAATCTTTATTGGGATAGAAATTAAACATATCAAATTTATTTTTTAACCTCTTTCCGAAATTTTGATAACAATATTTCCTCTTTTCCTACCGGTAGACACATATTTATATGCTTCGACTGCTTCATCAAGAGAATATGATTTATCAATAAAAGGATTTAATTTACCTTCCTGAACTAAATTTTTTAAGTATATCATATCATTTATGTTTTCATCCACCATACCAACAAATAATTTCTGCTTTCCTGTAAGAGCTGCAAGCAAGGCATGATGTAAAGGCCAATCAACCGTCAAATATACTCCTACCTCTGTTATAGATCTTCTTACTTTTGTATAAGAAATCTTACTCACAGTATCAAAAATTGCATCATATTTAACTCCGTTTTTAGTGAAATCTTCCTTCCTATAATCGATTACTTTATCCGCTCCAAGAGATTTCACTAATTCATGATTTTTCTGACTGCATACAGCCGTTACTTCAGCACCAAATAGTTTAGCAATCTGAATCGCAAATGTTCCAACACTACCTGAAGCCCCATAAATAAGAACCTTTTGACCTGGAACTAATTTTGCTTTCCTCAAAAGATATAACGCCGTTCCTCCGCCTATCGGAAGTACTGCAGCTTTCTCCGGAGCTATTTCATCTGGATTTATTTTAACAAGTCTACTTGCACTTATGCTTTTATATTCCGCGTTTGTTCCACCAAAACTCATTCCTTCTGTATAACCAAAAACAAAGTCTCCTTTTTTTAGATTTGATACATTACTGCCGATTGATTCAATTTCACCAGCAAGTTCCCAACCTGGAGTTTTTCTTCTGGGTTTTGCAATACCAAACATCAAACGACCAGGGATCCAGAACCAATAAGGCCAGTCAAAATTTATAATTCTACAATCACCTGTTGTTACTGTTGATACATGTATTTTAACTAACACTTCATTTTTTGTAGGAGCAGGTTTTTCAACTTCTCCAATCGTTAAATTATCCGGTGATCCATATTTATTGCTTATTACTGCTTTCATTTCATCTCTCCTTTTTCAGAATAAATCAAATATACTCGAGTCCATCAAACAGGTAGACATAATACACATTCCAATTGACTAATTAAATCAGATATCATTACGTGCATAATGTGCGAGCACGCCACGTTCTTCTTGTTTATCTCTCAATTTGAATGTGGGTGCTTTTGTTATGCCTATTCTTACAGAAATCAATCTCATTATTAAATTATTACTAAGTTCATTCAACTTAGTTTTTCAACTTTTACCGATATGCCACGATTCTTCCTGATTCTCTTCTTGCTTATTGTGGGTACGCTCGACTTTACACGTATCAAAATATATCCACTTACTTAAAGTCAATCGCTGATTTTCTGTAACTTATAATCATTTCATCAAATTGTTGAATAAAATCTTGTCCAAGATTACCATGAAAGTGTTTATCAACACTCCCAATATTATCAACAAAAACTAACAAACTATCAAGGGTTGCTTTTCCATTTCCAATCTCTAGTTGAGTACCATTGATAAAATATCCATTGTATTCAACTTCTCCACCTGCTCCAAATGTTGAAAACGTGCCCAAATCATAATTTGCATCAATTTCAGGTTTATTTAGTTGATAAAAATTTGAATAAAGCAAAGTTCCATCTGAGCCAGTATCTAATTTAAAAATCATTGAATTTGATTTATGATTAACTGAAACAATGGGTGTTAGGAAATCTATTGCTAAATTGTGAATTGAGAAATCCTGCATAATTTTAGGTATAAACAACTGATTTTATTTATTGATATGAATTTCCTCCATTGCTGCGATTACTGGAAATCCAATTATTCCGTTAATTTTATAATTATATTCTGGGAATGAAAGGTCTGCATCTTCGTAAACTAAGAAAACAACATTCTTTAGATAAATATTTCCTATTGAAATAGAATCTGCATAAGCCAAATCACAGTTGACTTTCATTCCCGTAAATGATGTAACATAAAAGTCTGCTGGAAGTAGATGAAACTTGTATTTTTTGGCTAAAGATTTTCTTATGGCTGAAAAATTAAATCCTGTATCAAAAAGAAAGTTAGTTTGTATATCTACAACATTTACACTGATATTCCACAAACCTGTTATATCTTCATACATGTCCAATAAACAGTCTTGGTCTTTAATAATTTCTTGTTTGGGACCATTTACTAAAGCTGAAAATAGATTGTGCTGATTGTAATAATTATTATTTTCAATATCAATAAAATCGTCATATTCATTTATCAAAAGTTGAGTAACACTTACTGCTTCAGAATATTCAAAAAGTTTTATATGATTTGATAATTTTGTTTCGTATAACCGAAATAGCATGCTATCACTGATGCCATGATTGGTATCACTCAATAAACGTGCAATGTCATTGTTTGAATCATTGAGCTCATTAAAAACATTATGAATTAAGGCACTATAGAATAATTCGTAATTCTTGCTTAGGAGATGTCTGTTTTCAATGAACTTTTTTTCTAATTGAAAGAAACTTTTTGATTCTACTAATAAATTCAGGGACTTTACTAACTCAGGATTTGTCTTCTGAGAGCAACTAATTATCAATAATAGTATTATGCTAATAAATGTAAACTTCTTCAAAATGTACTCCTTATTTTTTTAAATACGTGTAATGTTGTTATCCCTCATATTTGGTGGGATAATAACAGTTGTGTATATTTTTCTTTTATCATTTTATTATTTTCTCCAAACATACTTCAAAAGTTTGTTAATGATTTTTTTGGTCAAGAGCTTAAACTTTTTGCTACAATAAATGGGCATAATGTTTGGCGTGTGCGGCGGGATCGGAACGATTCAGCCCGTACAA
>SWBY01010102.1_pt2 | contig 30483 bp, 33 predicted proteins | sample 4693071 | NCBI WGS metagenome assembly SWBY01 (sample SAMN10267273, study PRJNA491770) | bioreactor metagenome | isolation source: DHS bioreactor inoculated with marine methane seep sediment | place: Japan: Omine Ridge, Nankai Trough | collected 2006-05-06 | reverse complement strand
GGATATGATAACCCACAGGTTTGCCCTGGCAGATGCAAAAGAAGGGTTCAAACTGGTGGCCGGAGCCGGCGAGTCTATGAAAGTGATAATTGAACCTCACAAACCATTTTAATCATCTATACAAAAAACATTTCAAACAATACATTACACATTAGTAAAATAACAAGTGTGTACGTAGTAGGTATTAACACATGTGGAGCAAGATACTAAGCAAGTTCAAAAAACATCCTGCACAGGAAAAGGTCGTCAAGCTCCTGCTGGAGCGGGGCTTTCAGGTCAATGGGCAGGGACGTGTGGTTTCAGGCAATATCGAATTGCCCCATACCCAGGTGGCAAGGGAGATCGGTGTTGACAGGAGAGTGGTGGATTCCACATGCGAGGTTATATTATCAGATGAGACCCTGACCAGCATATTCCAAAATGTATATACGATTCCCTTCTTAAAGGATGTGGCACCTGCGTTGGGTCTTGGTGTTATTGTAATAACACCGGGCGATGCTTCCAGGACAGGTATACTTGGCCAGGTAGCCACAGCAGTGGCAGAATACGGTTTAAGTATCAGGCAAGCAGTTACTGAAGACCCATATCTTACAGAAAATCCGCTGCTTACTATAATAACGGATGACAATATACCTGGCGAGCTGATAGATGAACTAAAGAAAGTGCCAGGGGTAAAAGGGGTTACTATTTATTGAACCTGGTTTCCAAAGATACAAGTTAGCAAAAATAACTATGTGCAAAAAGTTCAGTAAAACTAACTGTGTACAAAAAAAAGAAAAGTAAGGCTGGTTATTGTCCAGCCTGTAGTAAAGTAAATTATACCAGGTCTGCTTAACCGAACAGTGCGCCCAGTCCTTCCATTCCGCTCTCTTCAGCCTCTTCCTCTTCTTCAGCTGCGGCCTCTTCGGCTGCTGCCGGGGCTTCCTCGGCTGCTGCGGCAGGTGCTGCTGCTCCGGCTGCCGGGGCTGCAAAAGCGGCTTTCTCGATAGCTTCCTGGATGTCGACGCCTTCAAGCGATGCCACCAGGGCCTTCACTCTTGTTGCATCCACATCGACATCTGCGGCCTGCAAGATACCTGTTATTGCATCTTCTGTTACGTCCTTACCTGCATTGTGCAGTAAAAGTGCTGCATAAACATATTCCATTTCTTATCACCTTTTATCAATTGTTGACTATAATTTATTCTTTGTTGTTCATCCGAACAGGGCACCAAGCCCCTCTGCTACTGTTTCTTCCGTTTCTTCCTCAGCAGCCTCTTCTTCTTTCTCGGCAGTCTTTTCCTCTTCTGGCTCGACCACAACCGGGCTCACTGCAGCCTGGGCACCCATCTTTGCTTTCAGATCATCGTCCAGGGCTTCATCCGATACCAGACCTGCCAGTGCCATTACATGACCTTGGGCTTTGGACAGCAATATATCCATCACTCCAGGTTCATATATCACTGCATTCACTGCCAGATTCCTTGACTCAGATGCTGCCTTTGCAAGCAGTGCCTGAATTGTGGTCATGGTCGGGTATGCCGAATTGACTGCCAGGTTGAATGCCTGGCTGGCTGCTGTTGTGAAGTCAAGTGATATCTTACCTTCATCGATGGCAAGAGTTGATGCATCGAACAACATACCATCCTCGAAGGTGCCTCTTAAGACCAGGCCCAGTTCAAGTGGATATATCTCAAGACGGGCCAGCATGGCTGCCAGATTCTGTGAGACAACTTCACCTTCCTTAGCGACCACTTTTGTTTCCCGTATAACCACTTTCCCGCCTTCAATAGCTGCGGGAATACCTGCTGATTGCAGTTCACCTATAATGGGCCCGGGCGGGAAATCTGTTGGTCCTTTTTCAACAGTAATATCCTTTGGAGATTTCATACCACCCTTGATAGGAGCTGGAGTTTTGCTTGAACTGAGAAGCCTGAATAATTTGAACGAGTTATCATTCGAGAATACTAAACCCGTTTCCTGGTCAAGATAATCTTCCAGGGATTTAATATCTCCAGAACATTCATCCAATGCTCTTGTTATCAGTGAGTTCTTGCTGACCTTGATCAGCACTGAATCCCTGATACTTGAACGCATCTGCTGGAACTGCTTCGACGGAAGTCCGTGGATACCCACCAGCCCAACCACCGGGTAATCCCTTACATTGCTTTTAATATCCCTTATCTCATCTTTCTTCCACTTGGGTATATGCATGCTGTGGTGTTCTGCGTCCATTTAGACCACCTTCACTACAGGTCCCATTGTGGTCTTGACATAGATGGATTTAATATTTTGCTTGCCACTTGCCAGCTTGTGCTCAATCCTGGATAAGACTGACTCGATATTCTGGGCCAGTGCTTCAGGTTCCATATCCCTGCGTCCAACTGGAAGATGGAATGAAAGCCGATCCTTACTGCGCACCCTGATTGCGTTTTTAGCTTTATTAACTATATCCTCAATGTTCTTATCAGGAGTCAACGGCTCGGGCATCTTGCCTCTCGGTCCCAGGATAGGTCCCAATGCCTTGGCAATGGAAGGCATGTAAGCAACTTCTGAGATGAAGAAATCAACATTGTTAGCAAGTTCACGTGCCTTTGTCTTATCACTCTGGAAATCTTCAATTAACTCAGGCTCAATGATCATCTCTGCGCCAGCAATTTTCGCCCTCTGGGCAATATCACCTTTAGCAAAAACAGCAATCGTAATAGATTTTCCCAGGCCGCTGGGAAGGATGATCTCTTCATCCACACGGTTCTCAGGCTTGCTCATATCAACATTTTTAAGGTTAATAGCAAGGTCTACGCTTTCTGAAAAATTGCGCTCTGGCGCCTGCTCAAGCGCCTGTTTTACTGATTCTAATATATCTTCAAATGTCATATATTCCTCCCGTAGTATTTGCCTACACAAACGACCACTTGATCTTCTACGGTTGTGTAAAGGAGTTTCTTATACTGTGTGATAAGTATTTTAAATTATCGGTTGTCCGGAATCAGGCTTCCAGCTTATCCTTAAACTTGCCTGCCTTTACCGCCATCTGTGCTTCCCTTGGGTCCATGTCTTCTACAGTCACACCCATGGGTATACAGGAACCGATAATCTCATTGACAGCCGATTCAAAATTCCTGGACAGCAGGCCATCACGTTTCATCCTGGCAACCTTAGCTGCCTGTTCAATGGTCAGGTTACCTACATTCTCAGTCCCGGCATTACCCGATCCCTTCTCCAGCCCTAATTCCTTCAATATCAATGCAGAGGTAGGAGGTGTTCCAATTTCAATATTGTAATTCTTTTTATCATCAAAGATTATTTTCACCGGAACCTGCATTCCGTTAAAGTCCGCAGTCTTCTCATTGATACTATCCACAATTTCTTTGATATTCACGCCAAGCGGTCCCAGGGCAGGACCCAACGGGGGACCGGGATTTGCCTGTCCACCTGGTACTAATGCTTCGATTATATCGCCCATTTTTTATTCCTCTGGTTATTATTTGAATAAATAATCTCGTTAATTCTATTCTTGCTCTTCTCTTTTCAATACCCTTACATTGTCACCGCGAACAGTGATAGGTATGGGTACCATAGCCTCAAAGAGTTCCACTGTAATCTCTTCATGTGTTTCGTCCACTCTCTTGACCCTTGCCTTCTCACCCTTGAAAGGACCTGAGATGAGTTCGACTATACTTCCTTCCGTAATCCCTACAACAGCAGTCTTCGGGGTAAGGAAATGTTCAACCTCTTTAAGGGTGGATGCTCCCCGTATCAGACTACGGGCATGCGGCAGGGTCTGGATGGCCACTTCCACTATGTCGGGCGATTTTGCTTCTACCAGTATATATCCTTTCAACTCATCAGGTGCGAGTATGGCCATGATATTAAGATGCTCTTTCTCTGCCATCATCGCGATGAGATTTGCTACCGAACGCTCCTGGTTGGCAGTGGTCTTCACCACATATATTTCAGTATCTCCGATTGTATCCTCATTCATGTGACGGTTCACTTAGCCCCATAATGTATAGTTAATATAATAAACTTTGGTTGACTCATACCATTTTGGGGATCTCGGTAAGGAAGAAATAGATTATAAATCCCATAACCCCAATGATCAAAATGCCTGCACCTGCTACTTTTGCAATTGTAATGAATTCTTCTCTTGTTGGTTTGCGGGTAAGCCTGATTATCCGGGAGTATTCACTGAACTTTAACGGTATCATCGGTGTCTTTACAGGTTCTTTTGCCAATAGATTTCACATCCCATATACGGAACAATTACTATATCGTTTAGATAAAACAAGCCCAAAGTATGATTCAAGATTAAAATACCTTTCGATTGACAGGGATTTCCTGCCAATCTAAACATGTGATTATTTCACGAAATCAATGCCGTAACGACTGGTAATATTCCGGGCGTTGCCTTTACCATAGATCTGTGCAGATTTCACGCCTGTGACCACAAGCATGGTACGGATAGAATGTTCAAGTTCGGGATCGATCTGGGCACCCCAGATCAACCTGGCTTCAGGGTCGATCTTGGCGTAGACCTCCTCAACCACACTCTCGGCTTCAGCTATGGTCATATCGGGTCCGCCAACCACATTGACAAGTGCCGATGTCGCCCCTGATATGTCAACATCCAACAGTGGACTGCGCAGTGCCTTTTGTACAGATTCGGCAGCTTTATCCTCGCTGTCAGACTCGCCGAGCCCGATCATGGCAACTCCGCCCTTCTGCATTACTGTTCTCACATCTGCAAAGTCCAGGTTGACCAGTCCGGGCTTGGTAATTAGTTCGGTAATGCCTTTTACCGCACGCATCAACACCTCATCCGATACCTTGAATGCTGCCTGCAAAGGCAACCTTGGTACAACTTCAAGGAGCTTGTCATTGGGAACTACGATGACCGTATCTGCCACGTCACGAAGACGTTCAAGACCTGCTTCGGCATTGTTACGCCTGATAGCTCCTTCAACACTGAATGGCAGTGTGACCACAGCTATTGTCAGTGCACCCTCGGCCCTGGCAGCTTCTGCTACAACAGGTGCTGAGCCCGTACCGGTACCACCACCTAATCCGCAAGTGATAAAAACCATGTCGGCCCCTTCAACGGCTGCCCGTATTTCGTTATCGCTCTCCTTTGCAGCATCCTCTCCGATCTGCGGCAGGCTGCCTGCACCCAGTCCCTTGGTCTTCTTCTGGCCGATCAGTATCTTGCGTTCGACCATAACATGTAAAAGATGCTGGGCATCTGTATTCAATGCATAGAGTTCTGCCCCGGTTATACCCTCTTCGGTCATCCTCTGGATGGTATTTGAACCACCGCCTCCACAACCGACCACGCGGATATTCGTCTTTAAATGTTGAAGAACCTCTTCCAATTCTGCATTAGTCTGGCCAAGTTCGTCCATTGGTCTTATGGCCTGTGTCCTTCCTTCCATATCCGCCCGCGTGATTGCCTCTTTAATGATGGACTCCATCCTTTCATCCCTCAATTTTATTTAATCAATATATATATTTTTAACACGTATAGGTTTTTCAACAATTTCATATACCATTTCCGGCTTTACTGTCATGTCACCAACAGTTACTGTCTCTCCCCTTGCCAATGCACCAAACAAAGGTCCGGATGTAATCCCAAGTTCCCTGGCAAGCGCTGGATTGAATTTACTAGTGATGAGGAAGAGTATCCCCTCATCCTTTTCATACCGTATAGCGTAGTGTTCTTTTAGTATATTAATGCATTCATTTGTGAGTTCTTCTGCAACAAGACGGGCGCAATCGTCGTCGATTCCAATAATGGTATGGGAGAAAGATCCGTCTCTGTGTTCCAGATAAGCAATACTGTGTGTATCAAGGAAATTCCTAAGCTTTGTCCTGTCAACTTTCTCAGCTTCACGCAACAATTCAGGGCTTATAGTGGCCACCTTCACTTTGGGACAAACGCAGCTCTTACAGGCCGTCTTAAGGTCAGATTTGATACTTTCCGTAATCCTTGTCCTTCCTTGAGGACAGATATCGTTCATCTTTTTCCTTAACTCCAGGCAGAACTGCCACGGTACCCCGTCCATTTCCCTGATATCGCTCTCCCGCAATACATCATACCCTAAATCCTCAATGATTTCAGTAAGACGGTTACGCTGACTGGCATTCATGGATTTTCGGTCCAGGTATGCAATATCCCCGCATGACCGCTCGAATGCCTGTCTTACGAGTATTTCGTCCAGATCGTCCAGTTTATATGTGGGAAATATATGGCCGAACGCCACACCCGTTTCCTCGATCAACTTGGTCTGCCTGGGTGCGTAATGGTTGCCTCCTAAACCAACAGCCACGGGTACATTTTCATTGTCGATCATAAGTATTGCATTTGCCACAATGCCACCTGCTACAGGGTCTACCCATTCCTGCTCTGAACTGCCTATTTCCACAAAAAGGGAAGGCGTTTCAAGATCACTGGGACCGTGATGGGTGCTTTCAAGTGTAACCTCGAAATCTTCATTTTTAGCCAGGGTCTTTAGATTCAAAAAGATGGAGCGCATTGCCTGGGGGGCAGCGGCAGCCAGTTCCATGGGATGTCCTCCAAACTTTGCCTCTTTCGTATTGCCAGTGGGATGCACGGTAAGTATCTGTCTCCCGTCCTTACTGCGGTGCCTGGAAGCAAAGATTATAATGTCCGAATCCAACCCACATGCTTCCAGCTGCCTGTCCAGCCCGTCCTGGTAGATATGCAGTCCTTCTATCTCCACCAGCCTGAACCTTTTGAACTCAAAGGCTGCAATGACCTTTTCACAATCAACCTCTATAGACTTCCATTCCCTGATCTGTTGCAGCATGTCCCTTATGTTCTGGCTGGCAGGGTCCTCATTAGAAATGATGATAGTCACTTTTTCGTTTTTGCTCTGTATTGATAATATTCCGGATACACCACCTTTTAATTGGAAAACGTTTTAATGTGGCATAAAGTATATTAACATTTATCAATTAAAAAAGTTACACCACAAAATATATGTGCCATCATTAGTTTTAATTTTGAATGAATAAACAAAAGGTTTGTTGGATCTGGATCAGATGGATTATGTAACAACATTTACATGGTTATATAATATAGAAGCCGCCTTCATAACACTATTCCTGATCATCCAGATACTTCTTATATCCCGTAAAGTTGAATCTGATATTGTAAGGGCACGTCTGTTCCTGAATATGGAACTCATTAATGATACATGGAAATACATTTCCATAGCTTGGCCCTCATTTGCAATTAAGGCTGTGGCCGGATTTGCGAAATTCAATATAGGCATACAGACATATTACCTCTGGGAGATTACTGAAGCCATTTTCTTTGCAGCTTTTATTGCAATGATATACCAGTGGTATCAGTTCATAGGCGGACTGAAAAACAAAGTAAATAATCTATCGGATCAGTAATAACGGCACAATATCATATCCCGGCTATTTTCGGGCACTGATTAACAGTGCCTCCCTTAATAGCGATTCAGTATAATTCCATGGGGAGTTAAGATATAATTATAGCGCCCAATTGCTTTGTCCGTGAACAGGAGATTGTGGATTATAAGTTTTCTCTCTGGTGTATCAAAGTCAAGTTCTACCTTGAACTCCATCACTCCATCCATTATGAACTTCAACCTCTCTATGGTGCGCTCATCAATAGCCGGAGCAAGGGTGAAAAGTGCTACATGTTTCTGGAGCCGGACCCTGCGTGTTATGGTCTCTATTAGCCTGTAAAGTTCATGTAATCCTTCATCGGATGTATTTAATAATAGGCCAGTAAGTGAATCTATTACAATCCTGATCTGGTCTTTCATTAATTTCCTCTTTCCTTCATTGATCAGGCTTGCAATAGTAGTTATGTTATGTTCTACTTCAACGAACCTGGCAGCTTGCATCTGTTCATCGGTATCAGTACCACTGATTTCCTTTGAAAGTGGATTGACCAGAACCAGGTTTCCTTCATCTTCATATTTTCCTGTATCAAGCCCAAATTGCCTCATCTTTGCCCTCATGTCATAGAGCGGAAGCTGTGTAGAAATATACAATACCTGTTCACCAAGTTCCAGACCGCATTTGGTGAACTGGATACACATGGACGATTTACCTGCCCCAGTGGGGCCAAGCAATAGAATATTGGTCTCTTTTGGGAATCCGCCATCTGTGATCTGGTCCATTCCAGGTACACCGCTGGGGTCCCTTATGATTTCTGTTATCCCGGGAATACTGACCACCTGTTGAAGTATTTGGTATTAAAGTATAAATCTATTATCATTCATGTAAAATCAAGTATAGTCTGAATGCAATCCATATCACACTTTCAATTTTCCAAGAATTTATATCTACTGCTGATAAATATCCTGAAGAATTCACATGGATAACATTACAAAATTCAATGGTGTGGACTACACCAATACTTTCGCCACCAGGATAGGTGTTATGCACGAACTGGTCAAAGAGGTCCTGTCCAAGCAAATATCAAACTGGGATCATGTAATTGATATAGGGGGCGGTCCGGGTATGGGGGCCAGGATCATTGACAGCCTGGGAATAATGGCATCTGTCACTAATATCGAACCTTCTACAACCATCCATGATGTACCCCGGCTATTGCATGTGAAATACAATCCCATGAAAATGTCATTGAAAGAGGCACTGGGTGTCAGAATGCCTTTTACTGCCGACAGCATCCTAATAGTAAGTGCGGCCCATGAGATCGCACTCTGTAATAACAGTTCAGCCAGTAAGAACAAGGAAATATTTTCCAGTGAGATGAGCCTCCGGCAAAATGGATGAAACAGCTTTAAAATGCCAATAAACACATAGAACGGTTCAGTTTTTCTTAAATTTCCTTCTAATGGTTCGGATTGAGGGGATTTCAGGCAATTTTTGATACAATATATGCCCATACTCAAAAGAATTAATTCAAATGTATCGAAATGTATTTAATATAGGTGCTAATGAATACGTTACGATTATATCCCAATTAGTGTTGTTTTTTTATTTATAGCAATAATATCTGCTTAAATAACCAATATAGTTAGATTTTGCTTATAATTTCGATTAAAATGTTTATAAACAAATTTTGTATAAATACATACCTTAACTTTCTTATAAATCAAAAAATAATGAATATACTCTGGAATGCCAGAGCCTCAGATCAATCAATTCATCAGGAAGAACTTAAAACCGGAAGGGATTATCGTGGTGGGGTTCCCAAATTACCGTGAAAGGGCATCCCCTGCAGAGATTGCAAAACACCGCAGGATAACAGAATCAATATTAGGACACTCACACCCGCCTGAAGAACTGTTCACAATTGAAGAGTTGTCAAAAATTTTTGGGACCCGTCCATTCGTATATATCAAGAGACCTATGAATATTGACGGGGGAAACCCTGACGATACTGTTTTAGTAGCAAATGTGGCGGTATTCAATAAAATGGATATTTCAGACAGGATAAACAAGATTGACAGGATATCCCTGATTTAACCCTTGAGCTTTCCAGCTGCATACCTGGCGAAATATGTAAGTATCATATCAGCCCCGGCCCGTTTGATAGATATAAGGGATTCCATAATGGCACTCTCATCCAGCCAACCCTGGTCAACGGCCCCCTTTATCATGGAATATTCACCGCTAACATTATACGCTGCGGTTGGCATCCCGAACTCGTGCTTGACACGGTAGACCAGGTCCAGGTACGGCAGTGCCGGTTTCACCATTACGATATCTGCCCCTTCCTCGATATCCTGCTGCACTTCACGCATGGCCTCGTTGCTGTTGCCCGGGTCCATCTGGTATGTGGAGCGGTCCCCGAAACTGTATCCTGAATCCGCAGCATCCCGAAACGGGCCGTAGAAGGATGATGAGTACTTGGCAGCATAAGACATGATCGGCGTGTTCGTAAAACCATTCTCATCAAGGGCCAGGCGAATGGCTGCTACCATCCCGTCCATCATTCCCGAAGGTGCCACAATATCTGCCCCGGCCCGTGCATGGCTTACTGCGGTCTTACCCAGTAAGGGCAGGGTGGGGTCGTTTTGCACTTCCCCGGTCTCATAATCCACAATACCACAATGGCCGTGGGATGTGTATTCGCACAGGCACAGGTCTGTGATGACTACCATATCGTCTCCCAGTTCGGCTTTGATCGCACGGGTGGCATTCTGGACCACATCGTCATCACCGTATGCATGGGTGCCGGTCTCGTCCTTTTCCTTTGGCAGCCCGAACAGTATCACAGCAGGAATACCCAGGTCAGCCAGTTCCCTTGCCTCATTTACTACACTTTCAGGGGTCTCCCTCCTGATACCTGGCATGGAAGCAATGGGCTGGGGCTTTGCCAGATTCTCATCAATGAACAGGGGTGCGATCAGGTCATCTACTGATAATACTGTCTCTCTTACCATCCGCCTTAAAGGCGATGATCGGAGTCTTCTCATTCTTGTAACCGGAAACATTGTAATCCTTCTGATAATTAATTATTACTAAGGCTTTGTTAACTAGAATTTGATAATATATTGCTTAGTGATATTTTATAGCCTTCTTGCGATTTAACAGTTTTCTACAGCCCCGACCGCGCCACGCTCGGACTAAAAGTCCGAGGCATCCGTACCCTCCGGGTTGGTATCTATCTTTTTTACAAACATTTAGGATATTTATGTCCGATTACTACAAAAATGTTGAGGTTCATTTATAAACCGAACTTGATTTTGTCCTTTACTTAGCAATATAGGTGTTCTCCTTATACTTTTTCTGGCTTATACTTCGAAAATGTCAAATCCCAGCCGGTTCTTGCCAGTTCTGGATTCATCCACTCAGGAGGGTTTACGATTTTCAACATTACGGTAACCCAAGGCACCTGCGCCTCTGTCTCAGAAAGGGGTTCAGGCCAATCTGCAAGCGGATCCATGTTGAGAGGGATGAAATACTCGGCATCAGCACCTGCAATGATGTAATCATTAGCGATGACAAAAATACCTGCCGTCAGATCGAACAGGGGCTTGGTCACATAAATTGACATGTGCCGCTGGTCCAGATCACCCAACGTTTTATATGGACCGCGTTTGTGCAGATGGCCTCCCGCATCAAGCTGGTCAGCAGTTATAGCTGAAGTGCCAAATATTGTGTTCTGTATGTCCTCGTCAGGATTTCGCGACCACACAAGGCTTTTGACTCCAATAAGTTTTTGTGAGCTTTCCTTACTATGCCAAACATTGTATGCGTCACGACCTGCAATCCACAATCCAGGATGGGGATCAGGTTCATGCATATTGAGTATCTCAGCCATGAACCGGAAATGACCAAGATCCTCTGGAGTACATTCCTGTTTCAACGTCAAAACGAAACTTCCACCCATAAGCGGCTTTGAGCAATCATGAAAGAATTCAATGCGCTTTAGTCGTTCGTCGATAGCACCAAAACCTTTGTGTAAATGGCTTTCGATCTGGGAGCCATACTCCGCGAAAAATGCAGCTTGCTCTGCTTCGGACAAATTAATGCCCAAATACTGGTAGCGTAAAGAAAGTCCACGAGGTCTGTCGAGCTCAATGCGCAGGCGCTCACGATAGAATATCTCGATGAATGAGAGGCCCTTGGAACGTGCGTATTGTTCTAACTTTGATAATTCAGCAGGCGTAAGATCGACATTTGTGAAAAATACGAACCCCCACAACTCGGAGTTTTTAGCTTTCGCAGAATCTATATCGGCCCTAAACTTATTTTCAACCCATTTCTTATCTTCACCTGAGTCATTGACATTAGCGCGGAAACCCACGCCGCCCCACACTACTTCGCGATTATCGAATACTGCCTCAATGTCTCGCCCACCATCGGGACCTCCTTTCGGCCGTCGAGGTTTGATATTCGAGAATCGAGCATCAAGGGCAAGAATACCAATACACATTCGCTCACGGTCATCTTGACTCATGATCCACGTACGAAGACGTTCTTCTGTTAAGCGTGTTGTAGACATGGTGTCGGTAAGTTTATCTTGCATTGCATTAACTTGACTCTGTCAGATTAGTCAGTTACTGCGGCTACTGGCTTCGATTTTAGATTGGTCAAAGTATTTTTACAAAGTGATCTTTCAATAGCGTTTTGCTCTGAAATGTGACAGAGTCAAGTTATTCTTCATGTTGTTTCTATCAGTTCTTCCTCGTGGCGCCTATTCATGATCCAATAATGCTTGTTTTTGCTATATTCCACTCCGGGAGCATTAGCCCCATGCATGCCTCCCAGCAATACATTTTTATTCACCTCAAATTTATATTATTCTTTTGGTTATTTATCTATTGCACATAGAGTGGGGCTAGAGGGTTCCTCGGCAGCCTCTAGATCATTACCTATTCTTTTTTTCTAAGAAGTTTTAATATTACACCAGCAATAGCGCTAATAGCTATTATTATAGATGCAATCACCTCTATCCCTTTCCACCATTCCTTTTGGTGTTCATATCTTCCAGTAAATGTTATCAACCCCCTAGTAGATAATGTTTTGGTTTCTGAAAGAGGTGCGTCATATCCACTCACTGCTCCATAGGTTATCGTATAGGTTCCTGCAGGTGCATCTCCTTTACTCCATAAAGTTCCGCTTCCAGAATAAATGGCGGGACCAGAAATGGTAAAAGTTGCACTTTTTATGTTGGTGCTAATATAAATGTAGCCTGTTTCAGGCGTTGGCGTAGGTGGTGGAGTAGGGGTTGGAGTAGGGGTTGCCGTTGGAGTTGGAGTGGGAGTTGGTGATGGGCTTGGTGGTGCTGTTAGTGTTGGCGTTGGGCTTGCCGTTGGTGTTGGTGTTGGTGTTGGTGTTGGTGTTGGTGTTGGTGTTGGTGTAGGCGTTGGCGTTGGCGTTGGGACTGGGAATTCCGTGTAGAGTTTTGGAAGTGAAAATTGAATTCTATTGTACCCATTCTCCTTATCTCCATACCAAACATGGATTTCATTGTTGGTTCCAAAGGTAGTTGCCGTGCCAGATGGTGTCCAGGTAATGCCAGTCGTCCACGCACTTTTCTCTTCATTGTAGGTTAGAGATTCGTCTGCCCAAACCTGAACATATTTAACATATACCTTCCAGTCAGGTCCCACTTCCCAACTAACCCCGATCTGATCTGCGCCTTCGGCCTTAATCCATCCATCATTATCTCCGTCTGCCGCCCACACTCTTGCCCCAGCGACAGGCTCTGCCGCAACTGGCGCCACGAACAATGCCCCAAACATCGCCCATAACAAGAGCATCAGCACAAAAGCCATCAATGTTTTCAAAGCATTCCTCATTTCAAACCACCCCACTAACATGAGTGTAAGTGACGTACCCCGGATTTTGCTAACGCTCAAATCCGGGGCATCCAGGTCGATGCTCAAGTTTTGATTGACCTAAAATTTCTATAGTTTTTCGTAAATAATAGCTATTACTGCGCCTGCAATTGAATAACTGATTAATCCGCTTATCAATTCTATTATCCAGATGGTAATTGGAGCAAAAGCTATCATCATAATTGGCCACATAATTCCTGCAAGCAACCACACCATGAAACCATAGTTTAATCCTTTCCTCGTTCCGGTCCCAGGAACCGCACTATTTATAACTGAATAAATCAGCCCCATAAATATCCCTATCAATAATGTGGAAAGGGTACCTGTCCACATTGCTTCGGTGGTCATCATTTCGGGAAACGTTGCGCTGTACCACTCACCTGTGTTGGTGACCATCATTATGATAAAGAAAATTATTATCAATACTATTGCTGCTATAAACCCTGAAATCAATCCCTTCTTCAATTCCATTTATTAAACCTCCTCTAAAATTTAATATTACCCACTACTTATATATTGCACATCACAGACATATAAGCATATCCTGTATTTATCTAAAATTCGAAAGAAGTTGTTCAGGATTCCCATCGCCTTCCCGAGCATGAATAACTATCCTCGTACTTACAGTACAGGGTCTTCAAACAACATAATACTAACCTAATTACGCACCTCAGATTATTGCAACCAGGCTGATCTCAAAGTTGAATATAAATCATATAATATAATATTCAGATTGTCAAAATCAAGTGCATAAGCAGTCTTTCGATTTCAAGATAGAACCAATTACCCTTAGATTTGAAGCGGATACTTATTATTACTTTACTTACCACCGTTCAGTTTGAACAGTTCCTTCACAGTCGTAAGATATTCTTCATCGTCATGTTCAGCAGCAATGCGTAAGACTTTCGTGGGTTCGGCCAGTATTTTATATGCCAGGGCATGGGTAAGGTCATTCAATACTTCATACTCCATCTCACCTATGGTATGGTTTGCTTTCAACTTGTTAATAGCCACATCCCGTTCATGGCACCGGATCTTATCCATTGCACTGTACAGGTCTGATATGACCCTGTCAGCGTTCTGGCGTTTATACTGCTTTTTCAGCAGCTCCAGTTCTTCTTCAATGATCGTTTTCACTTTCGGGACCTCGCTCTTACGCCTAGTAAGGTTCTTTTCGCTTATACTCCTCAGACTATCAATATTGAAAAGCCTGACACCATGAACCTCAGATGTTGCTTCATCAATATCCCTGGGATTTGCAATATCAACAAGCAGGATATCCTTATTGCGTTTTGACATGGCATTTTCGATCATGTCCCTGGTAACCACAAGATGAGGAGCGGCAGTTGCACTGATAACCACATCGGACAGTTTGATATAACCCCCCATTTCCTCGTACTTAATGGCAGTCCCGTCCAGTTCGTCTGCAAGTTTTTTTGCCTTCTCATATGTGCGGTTGGCCACATATATGGCACGAATGTTCTTATTTGCCAGCGCTTTGGCAACCAGCGTACCCATTTCACCTGCACCGATCACCATAATGGTCTTTTCTTTAAGGGTCCCAAGCTCATCCTCTGCCAGTTCAACTGCTGCAGAACCGATAGAAACAGAACCCTTATTGATGGCTGTTTCATTGCGGACCCTTTTTCCCACATGTATGGCTTTGCCAAAGACCGTATTGATCATCTTTCCAGTAGTTCCTGAACTATTGGCAATATTAAATAAATCCTTTACCTGGCCCAGTATCTGGTCCTCTCCCACGATCATTGACTCCAGGCCGGATGTCACCCGCATCAGGTGACGCATGGATTCCTCATGGTCATAGAAATCCACGATCCTTTCAGGTACATTCATCTTTTTAGCAAAATGGAATAAAACCTTACTTCCTTTGGGTGAGACCACATATATCTCCACCCTGTTACAGGTCATAAGTACACAGCACTCTTCCACCTGTTCATTGGCATAAAGCATCTTAAGTATTTTATCCACACTGCCGTGCCATGCATGAAGCTTCTCTATGTCTTCCACACCGGCTTTTACATGGGTGATCAGCATGCTGGAAATCTCTGTCATTAATCTCTCCTGGTTGCTCTGCCTTTTTAGTTGAACTATTTAACTCCATTAGTTATATGTTTTAAGGCAATATCGAAAGCCAGTTCATAAGACTCTGCCAGTGCCTTCCACACATCCTTGTCTTCCAGTATGGCCCATAATATACTTGAACGGTTCGCCTGGGACCCTACCTCTTTTTTCAATACCGGCCTGATCTCCCCTAAAAGCCTGGCCATATCCTCGAACTGCGGCCCGATAGCCAGTTCTATCTTTTGTCTCATATACCTGGAAAGGGCAGGACTGGCACCACCGGTGGAGATGGCAAGGATAATATCACCCCTCTCGATAATGGACGGCACCACAAGGTCTTCCAGTCCGTTAACCGAATTTACCAGGCAATCGTTATTGTGTGCGACATCCCGTATTATCCTGTTAAGCTCCAGGTCGCTTGTTGTGGGTATTACTAAAAACGCATCCCTGACATACAGAGCGATCTCATCATCAGATAGTTCTCCACCGGTATTGACCAGGCATACGCCTTGCCGTCCCAGTTCGTGAAGAGCAGGAGTGAAACTGCGGCTGATGACAGTGGTGGGTGCATACCTGGAAAACAGGGCGGCTTTTCTTTCACCTACCTGTCCACCACCGAATATCACCACTTTCCTGTCATTCATATCTATTAACAGGGGTAGGAGTCTGGGCGAGTTATCATTCAACATGGGTGGAAGTCCGGGTATGTCATCATTCAACAGGGGTGGGGGTCCGGGTATGTTATAATTCAACAGGGGTGGGAGTCCGGGTATGTTATCATTCAAAGCCTTACACCGGTTTTCTTGAATTCTTTTTCACTGAACAATATATTATAATCATCAATACTTGTTGCACTGGATATCTGTTTGGCTATTTTTCTGCACTCTTCCTGCGTGTAAGCATGTACCATTGTGAACAGGTTATACGGCCAGCCCTGTCTCCTGGGCCTCTGGTAACAGTGGGTAACCTCTGTAAATCCTGCCATAATGGCACCTACATCCTCTACACGATCATCGGGTACATTCCAGGTACACATGGCGTTTGCAGTAATACCTATCACCCTGTGCCCTATGGATGCGCCAAAGCGCCTGATAACACCTTCACGCTGCAGGGTCCCGATCCTGTGTATCACATCATCCACAGAAATGCCCAGTTGTGCGGCGACCTCATTGAACGGCTCGGGAATAAGTAAAATACCGTCTTGTGTGATCCTCAATAATTTTGCATCAATATCGTCCATGTGATCTCCTGGTTTATTTTTGTATCATTCTGGTTCTGATTGTAAACTTCTTACTTCCACGCCTGCACTTTCAAAGAACCTGAGTGCTTCAGTGTCAGGATAATTATTATTGAATACAATCCTCTTTATCTTTGAATTGATTATCATCTTTGCGCATAGTATACATGGCTGGTGGGTACAGTAAAGGGTGGCATCTTCAATACTTACGCCGTGAAGTGCTGACTGGATGATGGCGTTTTGTTCTGCATGTACGGCCCTGCATATTTCATGCATGGTACCGGAAGCAATATTCTGTTGCTCACGCATGCACCCGATATCAAGACAGTGTTCAAGGTTCCTTGGCGCACCGTTATATCCTGTTGAAAGGATGCGCTTATCCCGTACTATTACGGCTCCCACATGGTTTCTCAGGCATGTGGAGCGCTTGGCAACCACCTCAGCTATCTCCATAAAATATTCATCAACCGTGGGTCTTTCATCCATGTTTTTTTCCTGCATTTTTTTTAGTATCCTAATGAGAGTAAAAGGTAAATAGGTTGTGTTATATCATTATCGGCTGCTAATCAAGGCATTGAATTTATTATTATTACAATTCATTATTACTATAATCTATCATCCATGGTGTTGTTAATGAAGAAAATCAACATAGAACAATATATTGAATCATATCTTAAGAAAGTATCAACAGCACAGATGATCATTATCCCGCTTGTCCTCTTATTAATATCTCTTATTATCCTGGGCTGGTCATTTATTTCTACAGGCAGTCCGGTGGAACTGGGTGTCGAATTTACAGGTGGTACTTCAGTTACTGTAGAGTCCCAGTTATCCTTTGAAGAAGTGCAGCAGCAGTTCACTTTGCGATTTTCCGACACGCCGCCAATAAGCGCACGGGATGTTGGCGGCGGACGTGTTATGCTCGAGTTCGCTCACATGGACGAGGCTGCACAGATGGAACTGAACAAGTACTTAACCTCTAATTATGGTAAGGAGATATCACTGCAGCAGACGAGTGCTTTATACGGCCATGACCTGCAAATTAGTGCAATGAAAGCTGTCATATATGCATTTATTGGAATGGCTGTGCTGGTTTTTATCATATTCAGGTCAGTGGTACCTTCCGGCGCGGTCGTACTGTCCGCATTTTCCGATATCGTCATAGCAGCCACATTGATGGACCTGTTCGGCATTGCCCTGTCACTGGGCACTGTGGCGGCACTGCTTATGCTCATAGGTTATTCCATTGACAGCGACATCCTGCTGACAACCAGGCTGCTCAAGCGAAGGGGCAACCTTGACGATAAAGTAAAGGGGGCGATGAAAACCGGACTTACAATGACCACTACTACCCTTACAGCCATTTTTATCCTGTTTTTGGTCAGCACTTGTGCCCAGTACGTCTCATCATTTTCCAGGATCGACATCATCAGTGATATCTCTGCGGTCCTGCTCCTCGGCCTTGCCACGGACCTCATGAACACCTGGATGCTGAACACAGGTATCCTGAAATGGTACCTGGGACGCGAAGTTCCTATAGGGAAGAAAAAGAGGGGGCGCAGGAAATGAGGGATGAAGAAGTTGAGAAAGGACTTGCCCGCAATCCCAGGATATTGCTGATGGGTGGGGCCATAATCATTTCACTGATATTACTGCTGTTACCTGCTATTTTCCCTGATCTGGGTTTTGGCGGACTCAAATACGGCCTTGACCTTGATGGAGGTTCATGGCTCTACCTCAGGCCCGAGGGTGCCATGGCCCAAATCGATGCCGATGTGGAGACCATCATAACACACGAATACTCATCTTTCCTGAACACGACCGTGACAGTAACAGGTACAACAGATACATCTGTCACCTTTGAGGTTGAGACACTGGTCACCTCAAAGCAGATCGAATCCCTGGGATACGGCCAGGCCGCAGTGTCTGGTGGAAGGGGCGGAGTTTCAACCGTTACCCTGCAGGTGGATAAGAACCATGTAATTTCCAGGTATCTGGAAAACAGCTATAAGACAGAGGTTGTGCTATCCGAGGACAGGGATGGATTGTGGCATGAGATCAGGAAGCAGACATCTGCTGGGGAACTGGAAGATATCCTGGATGATGTAGGGGGTTCTGTCATCTTATACAGGGACGGTGTATCCCAGGCTACACTGGCTAAAACCAAGGAGATACTTGAAGATAAACTAAACCTCTTCGGGCTTAGTGATGTTAAGCCAATCATAGTCGGTCGGGAATACATACGCATCGACCTGGCAGGAATCGACATCGAAACGGCGATGGACCTGGCTGCAACTCCAGGTAAATTCGAGATTCGTATCCAGACAGAAGGCAACGAGTCCATACATGCCGTGTACGGGGAGGATATCCAGACCGTCGGGATCCATGAGGCAAATAACGGTGTATGGGGTGTGCCGTTCACACTGACCCAGCAGGGTGCTGAACTCTTGAGGGAGGCGGCCATTGAAACCAATGCGGTCAATGACCCTCTTAATCATGAGGTTATAATGTACCTTGATGATGGGGTCATTTTCAGTGCTCCTTTGAATGACAGGTTAGCCGACAATTTGAAAATAATGCCTGTACAGGATATGAGTGCCTCTTTTGGAACTGATATTGGGAGTAAAGAAAGTGCAAAACAGCTGGAATCTCATTTGAGAGCAGGTGCCCTGCCAGTCAATGTGGAGGTTATAGGTTCGGGTCAGGTGCCTGCATCCCTGGGCGCCCAGTTCAAGGAACTTACAGCCATAGCAGGACTGCTTGCCATTATAATGGTCTCATTCATGATATACCTCAGGTATCGCAAAAAAGAGATCATGTTACCAATGATTATAACATCCATAAGTGAGGTTGTGATGATACTGGGCTTTGCATCTGCTGTGAAATGGCAGCTTGACCTGCCTGCCATTGCAGGTATTATTGCGGTCATTGGAACAGGTATCGATCATCTTGTAATAATCACTGATGAGGTATTATATGAGGGGAAAATTCCTCCAACCAAGGTTTACCTTGCACGTATCTCCAGGGCATTCGGCATTATATTTGCAGCGGCAGCCACAACCATTATAGCAATGATATGGCTGTTCTGGTTGGGATTCGGCGCATTAAAGGGTTTTGCACTGACAACTATCATAGGTGTGTTGATCGGTGTGCTGATAGCCAGGCCCGCTTATGCAAGAATAATCAAGGAAGTATTGAAGGAAGAACACGAATAAATGGTCTGGACTACTAATGATGTTATACTTGTCAGATACGGTGAACTGGCACTGAAGAGCAGGCACGTAAGGAACAGGTACGAAAAAACACTTATGCATAATATCAGGTCCATGCTTGATGCCATGGATGTTGATTATGATGACCTGTCCCGTGAATGGGGTCGCATATATATCCATACCACTGACCCTGCTGCTGTGGGAGCCGCAGCAAGAGTGTTTGGCGTAGTCTCGGTAAGCCCGGCCATTACGTGTGAGCCCACACTTGAATCCGTAGCGTCTACAGCTGCCGATGTAGGAGAGTCCATTATCAATGAGAATGAATCCTTTGGCATCAGGGCCCGCAGGTCTGGCAATCACGAGTTCTCAAGTCGTGATATTGGCGTGGCCTGTGGTGATGCAGTATTTGAACGGGTGCGAAAACTCAATCCAAAAGTTGACCTTACAACTCCTGACAGGGAGATTATGGTAGAGGTCAGGCAGAACAAAGGATTCGTATATACGGATGTTGTCAATGGTACAGGCGGCCTGCCCCTGGGTACACAGGGTAAGATGGTGGCCCTGGTCTCAGGAGGTATCGATTCTCCTGTAGCTGCATGGCTTATGATGAAACGTGGCTGTGAGGTAATACCTGTATATGTCAACAATGAACCGCACTCGGACGATACCATGCGGCAGCGGGCGCTGGAATGTATCAGGGTGCTGCAAACATGGGCACCAGGCCATCCTTTTAAGTTCTATGAAGTGTCCAATGGCAAAAGCATGGATGCATTTCTTTCAGACTGCCAGCGCCGCTATACCTGCATACTCTGCCGCAGGATGATGTACCGCATTGCAGCAGGTATCATGGAAAAGGAAGGGGCTTTTGGCATTATTACAGGTTCATCACTGGGCCAGGTGGCCAGCCAGACATCTGAAAATATGATGGCAGAGACCTGCGGGATACATGTGCCAATATACCATCCCCTTATCGGGCTTGATAAGACCGAGATAATCGACATTGCCCGGAAGATCGGGACTTATAATGCATCCATCAGGCCAGCCATGTGTTGTACTGCAGTGCCTGAAAAACCTGCTACTGCTGCAAAATGCGGTGAAGTGTGTAGTGAAGAAGACAATATAGATGTGGAAGAACTGCTAATGGGTGCACTATCCGGTGCTAAAATAATTGATCCTATTGAGTACAGTTAGTTTCATTTGCCGTCAATGGTCTCTATCTTGAACATGACATTAAGGCCCTTCAGTGTCATCTGTGTTTTGTCACCGAACCTGAGTATGTCATCAACATCGGTATTTGAGTCCCAGTTGTAAACATAATCATGGACTCCCTGTATTGGCTTGAATCCCAGGGACATCAATCGCCGGTTGACCTCAGAGGGCATGGCACCTTCGCTACTGAACCAGAGAATGAGGTATGTCTTCATTCGTATCACCTTGATGATTTACCCTTAGTAATCTAATTCGAATTATGACTTTTGGTAATCCATATCAATGAATCTCACAACTATGAGCTTCGTGTTGCCTGAATAGTTGCTCCGAGTTAATGCAAAGTAGTATCAGGCTGTTCCATAAATCAGAGAATTTGCAAAATATGCAGTAACAGGGATCACATCGTTAAGCACTCTCGATTGTTGCTCTTTTCCTCTTTCTCTCAGACGCCTCCATCAGACGCTCAAGCTCGTTGACAGGAATACCGGATGTACTCACCTGACCTGTTCTTTCAAGTTCGGAGAATATTTCTTCACCCTTTTTTGTTCTTATCACAACAGTTGACCATCCTTCAGGAGAGCCTTCACTCCCAACGGATATATCAGCCAGCTCACTGGTATAATCCTTGCAGAACAGGCAGTGATATGGAACCCAGGTCTTTAGATCAGATAAAGGAATTGAAGTATTTCTATCTCTGGCCTGGATTACGAGTCTACTATTTAAGACCGTCACCTTCTCAACATCCTCTTCCTCCAGCCCAATAAAATCCATCAGCTCAACTATATGGCTGTGTGCAAAATTCTCGCTGCAAAATAATCCAATGGAAAGAACCATAGCAGAAGAGAGTTCCGGGTTTGCCTGCTGCAGATGGCTCACAGATTGAATATGGCATGGAGTCCCAACCACGGCCAGCTTATCAAGTTCATGTTCTACTATGGCTGTGCGTATATTCATTAGCACAGGAGACACGCCATACCGTGTCATGGCACAGGCATTGAAGTCCTCAGCACACGTTGCCACAAACGGCATAGGCATCCTGCTCCCGCGGGTCAGCACTGCCCCATCAATAAGCTGCATATCATGCGCATATCTCAGGACAGCAGTCACAATACCGCCGTCCTGGTATGTCCCGCTGCCATTGTATTTCGCCGAGACTACCCGCAGATACTGTCCAATGCTGCCATCGCTGATGATTTCACCCGAAGTTCTATAACATGAATCGAAGCACACACTGCAGTTCTTGCAGGCTGCCTTCTTTTTGGGGCGTTTGGGTTTACCCTCGACCATCTGAATGTAATATAAGGGACATGCAGATATGCAGGTTCCGCATACAGTGCACATGCTGGTCTGGATTATCTTTGACTCCAGCTCTTCATAGCCCGGCAAGTTCTATCCTCCTGCAACCGGAGGAAAAAAGTAGAGAGTATCCTCATGTCTTACCCCGGTTTCAAGGTTGTTGAGATACTCTATATTCCTTCCGTTCAGCAGTATATTTATGTAAATGTCCCTATTCTCATTAAAGATGACTTTTTTAAATTCGTCATTTATGCCAATCAAAATCTCCAGGATATCACCTACGGTTCCTTCCTGGGCGAGTAAGATCTCCTGGGTTTTTGTGATATGCCGGAGATTTGCGACAAATTTTATTTTGACCATATCTCTACAGGATCATGTAAGACCCAGCTTTTTAATCGTCTCTTCTTCAGGATGCCCGTCACTGTTGTAACCTCTCTTGCTGTAGTACCTGTCCAGCATTTCTTCCAGTGGATGTACTTTTCCTTTCGGTGCGCCTTCCGGCATGGGTTCTTTGAGCAACCTCTCAGGCAGCGTATCATCCTTTCTGCCAAATCCTTCTTTTTTATTAAAAAGCCTCTCTATGGCAAATATTCTCTCACCTGTTGTCATCAATTCATCCGCAGTGTAGTCTTCCCATCCTACCACAGATTTTGTCATATCTGTATAATCATCTGCATCCAGTGCCAAGGTAAGGAACAGGCAGTTCCCGCTTGAATCCACAGCAGCAGTGAGATCCTGGAAAAGTATGGTTAAATCCACCTTTTCCCCGGACGAGTCAAATGGATCCGCCTTGAACGGTGTACCAAGGATTTCGGCTGCGATGGTGTATCCGCTCACATGACAACCTCCCCTGTTCGCAGTGGCATAGTTCAATCCAAGCCCGAACACACCTCTCGGGTCATAGGCGGGCAGTTCCAGCCCTTTGACCTGCATCGCATAGTACTCGGCACCATTCCCTATCTTTTCTGCAGCTACCTTAGTTCCGTCTCCCAGGACATTACCGAACCCTTCCCGCCCCCCCATCATCTCAATCATTTTGATCATTGCATCGTCATTCCCAAAGGTAAGATTCAGACCGACTTTATCCTTTGAGATGATCCCTCGCTCCATGAGTTCCATTGCAAATCCTATGGTGCTGCCTGTGCTGATAGTATCAAGCCCGTATTCGTTGCAGAGATGGTTAGCCTTGGCAAGAGCACCAAGATCGTTCACACCGCACTGTCCTCCAAAAGCCCAGGAACTCTCATACTCAAGACTTTCGCCCTCAACACCAGCGTATTTTCCACTCTTCACTTTCACCCGCCTGCCGCACTCTATGGGGCATTCATAACAGGCGGTTTTTTCTTCAAGTAAGGTCTCGGCCATTCTTTCACCGGAGATGTCTTCAGCATCCTCAAATGTCCCGGTCTGGAAATTCTTTGTAGGATAGATACCGGAAGCGTTCATAACGTTTGTGAGAACAGCAGTCCCGTAGGCATTGAGGCCGCCCTCTTCTTTCGTAACATCCGACTCTGATATCTTTTTTAAAGCCTTAGCCACAGCTCTGCTAACCCCGATGCTGTTTGCCACTTCTACGTTCTTTTCGCCTTTTACTACTATGGCTTTGAGATTTTTACTCCCCATAACTGCGCCCAGTCCTGTCCTCCCGGCAGCCCGGTACTTTTCATTCATCACTGAGGCAATAAATGATTTTTTCTCTCCTGCCGGTCCTATGCAGAGCACTTTTGCATCCCTGTAGGTCTCGTCCCTGATCCCTTCATCGGTTTCGCTCACGAATTTGCCCCAGAACGCTTCCGCATCCTTAAGTTCCACATTACCATCTTCAATCCAGAGATACGCTGGTTTTTTGGCTTTACCTTTAACCACTACCGCATCATATCCGGCTTTTTTCAGTTCAACAGCCCATGTTCCACCTGAACTTGCAAATGTCATACCACCTGTTGCAGGGCTTTTCGAGATCACAAAATGTCTGCCACTGCTCGGTGTCTTTGTTCCGGTTAAAGGACCGGTGGCAAATACAAGTATATTTTCCGGTGAGAACGGATCTGTTCTGGCATTTTGTTCATCATAGAGGATTTTGGCACCCAGTCCTCGTCCCCCAAGAAATTCTCTTGCGGTCTTCTCATCAAGATCCTGGCTTTTATAGCTTGAAGATGAGAGATCAACTCTTAATATTTTTCCAGTAAAACCTTTCATAAACACACCATACCCATTTATTAATAATATTTAACCAGTTGTGACTAGCTAAACACAGGCATTTTCACGATATAATTTAGGTTACATTCTTACTTAAACCTGACCTAAAGTTTTTGATTTCCTAACCAGGGTATTGGTACATTTCTACCAGTTTCATTAAGTTTTTTAGTGACAATGACTGGTTGGTATGCCTGCACAACTGCACCGAACATCTTCCGAAAAGTATTCAATACAAAAAAACCATTATTGAAATGTGGATGAATCCACAAAAATAAAATATTACAATAGTTTACTTATTTGTACTTTGTCAACTGTTGATATTTAGGGAATTTGGAAACATAGAATTTATAAATTTATGTTTATAATAAACCGTCCAATAATTAATTGAGGTGAAAATATGCCAGGTGATGAACAGTCACAATTTGGAGATAATGTCAAGATCATTACTAAACCACTATCACTTGAGAATCCGGTTATAGTAGAAGGTTTTCCAGGTATCGGACTTGTAGGGAATATTGCAAGCCAGCATTTAATAGACGAACTGGATATGGAATATATTGGAAGTATGGAATCAAAATACTTCCCGCCCATAGCGGTTTTATTTAATGGCATCATAAATATGCCTGTACGGATATATGAGAGTAAAGAGTATAATATTATTACTGTCATTTCTGATATCCCGATCCATCCCACTATATCCTATGAGGTCAGTAAAGTGCTCATGGACTGGGCACAATCGATAAATGTAAAGGAAATTGTTTCCATTGCCGGAATAGCCACTATGAGTAGTGACGAAAAGGTCTTTGGTGCAGCGACCAATGATGATATGCTTAACAGGATAAAGGATCATGTTGAAATATTCCAGGTGGGGACCATAAGCGGCATTTCCGGTAGTGTGATGACAGAATGTTTCATGCGCAATGTCCCTGCAATAAGCATGTTGGGTGAGACCAATAGCCCCAATCCAGACCCAAGGGCTGCGGCTTCTGTGATTAAGGTACTGAATATAATCTATGATCTTCCTATTGACACTGATAACCTGATGGAACAGGCTGAACAGATAGAAATCGAACTACAGAAACTTGCCGAACAGGTTAAGACCAGTGAGGAAGGCGAACAACCCAGGCGTGAATTCCCAATGTATGGTTGATAGGAGGGTGTATCAATGAAATATATTGCACTTACAGGAATATCATCCCAGGTACTAAAAGAATTGCAGGATAATCGGTTAAGAACTCTTGAGATTCGCAGCCCACATAATTTTTATTCAGTACATGGTTCTGATGTGGGGGATTTAGTCTTGCTGACACGAACCAGCTATAATGATGTCAGAGCTGGAACAATAGGCATGATTACCAAGATAAGGAAAAAGCAGGTGGCCATACACCATATCATGCAGATAACCGAAGATGTTTTCGAGGAAAGTGAGACGTTCTCTACGAGACTTCAACTTGAATTAAAAAGCATAGGCAGGGTCAGGAAGGTTGAAGAGAATGTTTTGGGAAAACCGTTCCTAGTGGAAGCGGATGAGGTTACATACCTGGAAGGAAGGTAACTGGTCCGTGATTCTGGCAAAATACTGTTTTACACCAAAGAGTTTTTATGGATAAAGTACTATTTGGAAGTCCACTGGTCTTATGGTTAAACGCCTGTGGGCTCGTGGCTTAGCCAGGATATAGCGCCGGGCTTCTAACCCGGATGTCGGGGGTTCAAATCCCTCCGGGCCCGCCAGTTATTTCAATAAAAGCACCATGTGCCTCGGTGGCTTAGGGGTGTAGCGCGTCCTTGGTAATGTCCTGCGGTAAATCGCATGACTCCAAAGAGGACGAGGTCGGGGGTTCAAATCCCCCCCGAGGCTTTAATTTGGTTTTATATTTTTCCTGCTTTTCTAATAGCATAATAGTGAAAGAGAGTTGTAAAAGTCCCTGCAGTTAATTAGTAATGTGTGAGCGGGTAGGGAGTGGGGGGTTAGTTAAAAAAACTATTTTACCCGCTCACGCAGCGTATTCCTATATTCATGCAATTTAAATATTTCGATTTTACATGGGAATTTTATTTATATACCCTGATAGTAATTCGTAATAATAATACTGAACTAATTATTGAAAAATATGAATATTAAAAAATCCATTTCTATCCTGTTCACATTAATGATCACTATTTCCCCTGCCTTAGCCTACCAGAACATAGGCTCCCTGGATATTAGGGGCGACAGATAATGGAATATCGGTGGAGGATATTACATCATTGTGGAAGGAGTGGACTATTTAGGCAGACAGGCATTTATATCCATATGGAATGAAGGCGAAATGCTGAAAGAGGAATTGCTCCAATCAGGGGAAAAATTCGAATACCGTGACTCTGCCAGTACTTTAATTGTCTCAATGAAACTATCTTTAGTGTTCAGGGGCACAGAGGGGAGTGTCTGCCGCTTCTCAGATATCAATCTCAGGTACAGAGAAACAAGCGACATGCCCACATCCACGCCAACACCTACACCCGCGCCAACAGCCACCTCCATAGATACACCTTCACCCAGAAGTACAGAAGATATTAAATTTGGAGACAGTGCCCTCATACCCGGACTTTCCACACCTGTAGTAGCGTTATTAATGCTGGTCACTGCCATTTTGCTTAAGAAAAGGGAATGAAACGCTTAATAGAGACATATCAGGAGCAGTCATTTCCTCCTGACCATTCATGTGGCACCAAATAGTTATTTCCAGTCCATGACCGGATAAACCAGTATTTTTTTAGAAGTTTTCCAATAGCAATAGCTAACAAACGGCCCTGGGACAAAATTCACTTGTCCTGCCTTACGTATTCAATGGGGTATTATGTAATCCACAAGAATGAAATAGATGTTACCTGCCTTATTTTTGAAAACTATCTTATCCTTTTGAATAACATTTATTATCTAAATAATATAGTATATCAATATCTACATCTATGTGACATCAGGACTCATCCTCCTGAATTGAAAACCGTGACGTGAATATGCGGCACGGTTTTTATAAATATACAAACGGTATATGGTGGTTCTACTGAATTTGCAGCAAGGCATCTTCATGCTTAACATCCACTTCATTATGTATCAGGTAGTCAATGATAGTATCCTGCTCATTTTCGGGAATAAGGCCCTGGCTCGCACTGTTCTTTACCATAGACGCATAGGTCCTGTCAGGATAGTACATGGAGCGGGCAATCCTGAGCAGCGCATAACCCAGGGCAGGGTTAAAAACCCCATTTTCCACAGCTTGCCCAAGGGTTGTCCTTTTATTGACAAGCGGGACCAACAGCGACTCAAGCGTCTCTGGATGGAACGTGACAGCTACCTCCTCATCTGATTCGACAACCCAGTCGCGGTACCACTCGTAGATGCGCCCCAGCCGTATCCGTTTGTCTCTGCGCTCTATGCGGTTTTCTGAATCGTCCCAGTAAATAATAAAAAGTATCTCATTTTAATGTCTTAATGCTATATTCTAACTCAGGAAGCCTGTTTACTATAACATCCCAGACAATGTTCCAGTCAATCCCAAAATAAGCATGGATCAATCTATCTCTCATACCTGCGATTTTTTTTCCACTCAATTTCCGGATTTTCTGTTTTTAGAGTATCTGATAGGTTCTTTGAAGCCTCACCAATAATTTCAAAGCTCCTGGCAAAGGCCCTTTTTAGCACTTTAATCTCCATCAGACCCTCTAAATCAATATTCTGGCTGTGTGGCTTCAGGAATTCTATTTCATCCAGTATGTGATTGATAAAAACATCATCATGCTTCACACCAGACAACCTCCCTCTCAACGAAGGGGCGGATATATTGGTGCAATCCCCCAATTGTGATCAGGTCCACCTTTTTTCCAAACAGGTCTTCAAGGTAGAATAACAGGTCCATAAAATTATCAAAGGTGTTTTTGTCAGGTTCGAATTCCACAAGTACATCTACATCACTTTGTTCTCCGGAATCCCCTCTGGCAAAGGAGCCAAAAATACCAATTTTTTTAACTCCGAACTTACTTTTAATGAATGCTTCATTTGCTTCAAGTTTGGTAAGAATATCCATTATTGCACCTTGTGGTTCTTGAACAAGTTTTTTTTCTGAATTTTGTTTTTTTGTTTATAATTAGAGTTGTAAGAGCATTTATATAAACATATAGAAAGCAGGGTTTTGAGAACTACAAAGAGAGTAATAGAGCACAAAGAACCAGGATATATTATCTGGAAGCTGATCTGGTGGACTTTGCTTTCGAGGGCGTGGCCGGCAGTGTGTTGTTGGTGGTGGGGACCACTGATGAACAGGTGATTGAGCGGTCCAATAATCTGTATAAGATGTTGAAGAAGTAGACCAAGCAGCAGAAGAAGCCGATACGGTATTCGCATGTTGAGACAGTGCAGTACGAGAAGATGGGGGATCTGTTCAATGTGTTTGTGGAAGGGGGAAGGAATGAGATTTAGCGATAATTGATGAGCAAAATCTTTTGGATATGATTTCGTTCCTTTTATTTAATCTCCACAATGTCCCATAATCCTGGAGCAGGATAATTTGTTTTAAGATAAACAATTTTTTGATATAATTGTGATTTCTTTTCTGAATCCCAACTATCAACCCAATAAAGGAATCTCTCAAGAGTTTCACGATCTTCACTGATGGAAAGTTCTCCTGCAATAAGGAGTTCTATGATTCTTTGGACATACCTAGGTCGTTGCAGTGTGAAGTGAGGTTTTGGATTTCTTCCATAAGAATTGGGATTTTTCAACCATGTCAAAAGAAGACTGTCGACACGGTTGCGGTGTGAACTGGTTCTAAGTATCGGGGCACCGATAAGATAGGAAAATAAAGTAGTAATTTGTCCTCGAATCAATTTGCTAGGAGGAACATCAATTGAAATTAGTGGGTTTAGTACGGCTTCAGAAGTGGTGATAACCTCCTCTCCAACTTCTTCCCTGAGTAGATGTTTTCTCAATTGTGTCAAACGCCAAAGAGCATCTTCGTTGTTTGGAAATTTATGACACCACATTAGGATATCTTTTATGGTCTCAACCGGAATATCTTTCTGCTTGGCTAGAAACTTCGTTAGATACACTGCTTCCAACTTATCATAATTTTGATGCAACCATAAGATAGCTGATGAACTGATAAATGAGAACTCACCGCCCGCGTCTAACCATCCTTTGTAGACAAAACCTGCTTCAGAATCGGTCTTATGTTCTTCAAGCCAGACCTTTATCGGGTCTTTCACTACTTCTTTTTCACCGCCCGCGTTCAGCCATCCTCTGTAGATAAACTGTGCATCAAGATCAGTCTTGTGTTCTTCAAGCCAGGTGTATATTGGGTCTTGCACTACCTCTATTTCGCCGCCGGCTTTAAGCCAAGATCTGCACACAAAGTCAGTATCATGATCAGTCTTATGTTCTTCAAGCCAAGCCTTTATTTGGTCTTTCACTACCTCCTTTTCTCCGTCCGCTTCCAACCATGCTTTGTAGACAAATTTTGCTTCAGTTTCAGTCTTGTGTTCTTCAAGCCAGGCCTTTATTTGGTCTTTCACTACCTCCTTTTCTCCGCCCGCTTCCAACCATGCTTTGTAGACAAATTGTGCTTCAAGATCAGTCTTATGTTCTTCAAGCCAAGCCTCTATTGGGTCTTTCACTAATTCCTTTTCTCCGCTGGCATCCAGCCATGCTTTGTAGACAAATTGTGCTTCAAGATCAGTCTTATGTTTTTCAAGCCAAGCCTCTATTGGGTCTTTCACTAATTCCTTTTCTCCGCCAGCATCCAGCCATGCTTTGTAGACAAAATCTGCTTCAAGATCGGTCTTATGTTTTTCCAGCCATGCCTTAATCGGGTCTTTCACTACCTCCTTTTCTCCGTCCGCTTTCAGCCATGCTTTGTAGACAAACTTTGCTTCAGGATTGGTCTTATATTCTTCCAGCCATGCCTTAATCGGGTCTTTC
>SWBY01010160.1_pt1 | contig 31074 bp, 22 predicted proteins | sample 4693071 | NCBI WGS metagenome assembly SWBY01 (sample SAMN10267273, study PRJNA491770) | bioreactor metagenome | isolation source: DHS bioreactor inoculated with marine methane seep sediment | place: Japan: Omine Ridge, Nankai Trough | collected 2006-05-06 | reverse complement strand
GCCAGAGCCAGAGCCAGAGCCAGAGCCAGAGCCAGAGCCAGAGCCAGCACCCAAACCTAAATCCAAGGCCAAGGCCAAGCCCAAGCTCAAGCTTAAACCAGGGTCAACGCAGAAATCGAAACCCGAAGCGGAAAAGAAGTCGGCCGATACAGCCGAGCCGGTCTCGACGGCATCGGTCGGGGTGGGAGAGAGGGCCGAGCGGGCGGACAGCTACCAGATTGATACCATACGGGTGCAGACCCGTCAGCTCGACCGGTTGATGAACCAGGCAGGTGAGTTGGTGGTGATCCGCACCCGCATCGCCCATCGCCTCGACGACATCAAAGAGATGGTCGATCTCTGCGAGGAGCTGAACAGTAGTCTGTTTGCTCGTCGCAATCAATTGCGCGTGATGGAGAAGTCGGGCGTGACTGATCTCAACAAACTGGCGGAGCTACAGGAACGGGAAGACTTGAAGTTGGAGAACCTCTCGGTCCGCCTAGCCCAGCTGCTGGCGGTCAGTAGCGAGGACAATGCCCGCCTGGAAGCGGTGTCCGCCAATCTCGAGGGGGGGGTGCGTGGCATCCGCATGCTGCCCCTGTCCACCGTGTTCAATCTGTATCCGCGCATGGTGCGCGATATTGCGCGGGAGCAGGGCAAGAAGGTGGAGCTGTTCATTGAGGGGGGCGAGACCACGGCGGACAAACGGGTGTTGGAAGAGATGAAGGATCCGCTGATGCATATGCTGCGCAATTCGGTTTCTCACGGTATCGAGGTACCCGGTGAGCGTGAGCGCTTGGGCAAGCCAGTGTGCGGCGCCATCCACTTGAAGGCGCGCTGCACCAGCTCAAGCGTGGTCATCGAAGTCAGCGATGACGGTTGCGGACTCGATCTCGATGCTATTCGCGCCACCGCGCTGAAGCAGAAGCTGGTCGGCGAAGAGGAGTTGCAGGCGATGAATTACCGGCAACTGACCTCACTGATCTTCAACCCAGGTTTCACCACCCAGAAGATGATTACCGATATCTCCGGACGCGGCGTCGGCATGGATGTGGTACATAATAATGTCGAGGCGCTCAAGGGCAGTATCCAGATCGAGTCCAATGCCGGTGTGGGCTGTGGCTTCACCATACAACTGCCGTTGACCCTGGCGACCACCAGGGTGTTGCTGCTCCGGCTCAGCGACAATCACTTTGCTCTGCCAGTGGAGTTCGTAGCCACCACACTGCGCATCACCCCACAACGCATCTATACCGTGGAGGGACGTCAGACTATCTCTGTGCATGAGGATCCGGTCTCCGTCGCCTATCTGTTGGAGTTGCTGGAGCTGTCGCCAGCGGGGCATGGCGCTTTGGTGGAAGGTAACGAGGAGTATGCCTGCATCCTGATCCAGGTGGGAGATGATTTAGTCGGTCTGCTGGTGGATGAGGTGGTGGATGAGCAGGAGGTGGTGCATAAGCCCTGTGGCGCCTTTCTCAAGCGGGTACGCAATGTCTCCGGCAGCACCATACTCGGCTCCGGCGAGGTGTGCATGATCCTCAGTCCCGCTGATCTGGTGCGCAGTATCGCCACCCAGGGCGATCGGCCCGTGGTGGCGACAGGGCTGGAGAAATCGCCGGATAAAAAGATCCACAGGGTCTTGCTGGTGGAGGACTCCATCACCACCCGCATCCAGGAGAAGCGCATTCTTGAGGGGGCCGGTTATCAAGTCGTTCAGGCGGTGGATGGTCTGGATGCCCTGGAGAAGCTCGGCAGCCAAGATGTGGATGTGGTGGTGTCTGACATCACCATGCCTAACATGGATGGCCTGCAACTGACCGAGGCGATTCGTAGGGAAAACCGTTACCTGGAGCTGCCGATCATCCTGGTGACCATGTTGGGCTCCGACGAGGACAAGCGGCGCGGTCTGGTCGCCGGCGCCAACGCCTATCTGACCAAGCCTGCATTCGACCAGAAGGTGCTGTTGGATACCTTGCAACGACTGCTGTAGAGGGGGGCTGTCAGTGACGAACCATGCAACCACCTGCCAGCCGATTAAGGTCTTCATCGCCGACGATTCACCCATCGCGGTACATATGATTACTCGCATTCTGGAGAGCGACGACGGCATCAAGGTGGTGGGTACGGCCAACAACGGCAAGCAGGCACTGATCGCCATCAAACGCTATTGCCCAGATGTGGTTTGCACCGACCTGCATATGCCGGTTATGGACGGATTGGAATTGATTCGGTGCCTGATGGTTGAGCAACCGCTGCCGATCCTGGTGGTGAGCGTGTCCGTGGGCAAAGGCAGCGAGGACAACGTATTCGAGCTGCTCAAGGCCGGGGCGGTGGATGTCTTCAGTAAGCCCCGTGCCGGTTTTAGGCCGGATTCGGTGGAATCGATCGCCCTGCGTGAACGGGTTAGGTTGCTGGCCGGGGTGCGGGTATTTCGCAAGCACCTGCATGCGGTGCGAACGACCAAACCATCCACCGTAGCCCTGAGATCAAGACATAGACCGGAGATATTGGCCATTGGCGCCTCTACCGGCGGACCTCAATCCCTTGAGCTGCTGTTGGCCGGATTGCCGGTCGATTTCCCGTTGCCGATTCTCTGTGTTCAACACATCAGTACCGGTTTTCTAGATCAGTTGATCGATTGGCTGGACCAGTCATGCAAGCTCAAGGTATTGCGGGCTGTGCATGGCATTCTGCCCAGGCCGGGGCATGTCTATTTTGCGCCGGAGGGAACGCACCTCAGGCTCGGTTGCCAGGGGCGGTTGTACCTTGATGGTGTTGCGCCGGAGGGTGGTCATCGGCCAGCGGTGAACGTGCTGTTCCGCTCCGTGGCGAAAAACTACGGGCCACGGGCAATCGCCGTTCTGCTCACCGGCATGGGGCGGGACGGTGCCGATGGCATGTTGAGCGTGGCGCACGATGGTGGTATGACCATTGCCCAGGACAAGGCCAGCTGCGTGGTGTTCGGTATGCCCAAGGAGGCGATCACCCTCGGCGCCGCCAAACAGGTCCTACCATTGGCTGAGATCGGTCCCGCACTGGTGGAACTGGCGTCACAAGGTGACAGGCGACGGATCCGGAGGGGCCGCTGATGGCCGGTAAAGGTGAGCTCCATCGGGTAACCACGGCTGATACTGGCAGCCAAATCCTGCTGGTGGAGGACAGTCCGGTGCAGGCGGAACTGGGCCGGCGGTTGCTGGAACAGGCGGGGCATCGGGTCACTATTGCTCGTGACGGCCGCGAGGCATTGGATCGCCTGACCAGCGGGGAACCGTTGCCCGATCTGGTGCTCAGCGATGTAAAGATGCCGCGTATGGACGGCATCCAGCTGTGCAGTGATATCCGCACCGATGAGAGCCTGCGTCAGTTGCGGGTGATCCTGGTCACCGCCCTTGGCGACCCCATTGATCTGGTGCGCGGCCTGGAGGTCGGGGCCGATAACTACATCGTCAAGCCATACAGCGACGAGCACCTCCTGGCCAAGGTGGAAGAGGAGCTGGCCGCTGCCCCGCGTGACGATGCCATGGATCGGCGGGTATCGATGCAGCTTACCATGGACGGGCGGGACTACCACATGGAGGCGGCGCCGGAACGGTTGGTGAAGTTGTTGATCTCCACCTACGACAATACGGTGCAGCAGAACAAGGAGCTGGTGGAGACCCAGGTGGAACTGAGGGCCGCCAATCAGAGCCTGGAGCAGAAATTTCTCGCGCTGGAGAGTTCCCAGCAGGCGTTGCGCGAGAGTGAGGGGAGTCTCCGCTCTATCGTCAATGTCACACCCTTGATCATCTTCCGTATCGACCTGGGGGGCAATATCACCTATCTCAACCAGGCGGTACAGATACTGGGTTACTCGCCGGACGAGCTGATAGGAAAACAGTTCAGCGTCCTGGTTCACGAGGATGACCTCGACAAGTTCTCTCGAGAAAAGGTGTTGCCGCTTTTTAGCGGCGAAAAGACCGGCGACGATCGTGCGCCCAAGCTGTTCGACGAACGTCGCACCGGACCGAGGGTAAGTCGGGGTTTGGCGATGCGGTTAAAAGGCAACCCTGCATGGAAGCCACCCGAGGGTAAGGAGTCGCCTAAATATGGCGAGATTTGTAGTGCCGGCGTATATGATGGCGAGCGGTTGATGGGCAGTATCGGCACCATCAGCGATATTACCCATCGGCGGCAGATGGAGCGCGAACTGCGCCAGCTGAATGAAGAGCTGGAGCGGCGGGTGGATGAGCGCACCCGCGAGCTGTTCATCGCCAATGAGAACCTGGGCAAGATGCTGCGGGAACTCAACTTCACCCAGTTGCAGGTGATCCAGTCGGAGAAGATGGCGGCGCTGGGCACCTTGATGGGGGGGGTGGCCCACGAGCTCAACAACCCGTTGATGGGCGCCCTGAATTATGTACAGCATGTACGCGAGCACGTCGAGGACGAGAAGCTGCAAGGTTACCTCATCAAGGCGGAAGATAACGTCGAAAGGGCCGGCCGCATCGTGCAGAATATGCTCTCCTTCTCCCGAGTGCCGAACAAGGATCTGGAGGAGGTGGATCTGGCTAAGGTAGTGCGCAATACCCTGGAGCTGGTTGCCGCCGAGTATCGCCATCGCTATATCCATGTCCAGTGCCATATTCCCGAAGATCAGCCGTGGGCCTGGGGTCACCGCACCGGTTATCAGCAGGTGCTGCTCAATCTGCTGACCAATGCTCGCGACGCCCTGGAAGAGATGAAGAAGGACCGCAGGCTCGATATTGAGATCTCGACCGAGGGGGACCATATCGTGCTTGCGGTGAAAGACAATGGCCCGGGTATCGAACAGGCTAACCTGATGCGTATTTTTGACCCCTTTTTTACCACTAAGGAGCCGGGCAAGGGTACCGGGCTGGGGCTGAGTGTCTCCTCCAGTCTGATCAAGAGCTACGGTGGCAGAATGAGTTGTGAAAGCGCCCCGGGTATGGGCGCGCACTTCATTATTGAACTGCCGATCGAATATCCGGCTACACTTACTGGTGAAGATGGTGCGATGAAGGGTGGTGAATGATGAAGCGTATATTGGTCATTGATGACGAAGAGGGAGTCAGGGATTCATTCGAGCTTGCTCTCGATACGGACTATGAGGTGGAAACTGCATCCAATGGCGAGGAGGGGTTGGAGAGGGCGCGGGCAGAACGCCCTGACTTGGTGTTCCTCGATTTGCGCATGCCCGGCATTAGCGGGGTGGAAACGCTACGCGAACTGCACCAGCTCTATGCGGATATCAACGTCTGCATCGTCACTGGTTTCTACGAGGAGTATATGCGTGAGTTGATCGGTATCAGTGATGAGGGGATGCGCTTTCAGGTGGCGAAGAAGCCGATTGGGCGCAATGAGATCCAGCTAATTGCCGCCAGTCAGCTGGAAGGGCCGCAGGTCTGTCCGAACTCACAGGAATCTTGAAGGGTATGACATGGGTGAAAAAACTGAACTCAAGCTCTACCTAGCCGGCAGCGGCGAACATGCCGAAGAGGTGCTAACCTTGCTGAAGGAGGCGCTGCAGGCAGTGGTCGATGGCAATTATGAGCTGCAGGTGGTCGATCTGCTGAAGAATCCTGACTACGGGGTCCATGATAAGGTGTTCTGTACTCCGACCCTGTTATTGCGTAGCGGTAATCTGGAGTGCCGTATGCTCGGCCTGATCAAGTATCCGGAGGAGCTGGCGCGGCTCCTCTGTAGTGTGGAAGCAAATATGGAGGCGGCCGAAGAATGAGCAATAGGATGATGTCGTGATGAACAAGCACGTACTGGTGGTCGATGACGAGCAGTCTATCCTCGATGCTTTTACCTTCGCCTTGCAGGATCTGCCCGGGGTATCGGTCGAGGCGGTAGACAACGGCGCCGATGCGATCGATCGGGCTAAGGCCCGACGGCCGGAGTTGGTGTTTCTCGACTTGAAGATGCCCGGCATGAACGGGGTCGAGGTGTTGCGAGTCCTGTTGGCGAAATATCCCGATTTGCCAGTGTGCATCGTTACTGCATTCTTCGAGGAGTTCATGCAGCAGTTGCTGCAGGCCTCGAAAGAGGGGCTTCGGTTCGAGGTGGTAAAGAAACCCATTGGAAAAAGGGAGATCATCGCCATCGCCAAGAGCTATTTCGAGGGGCCGCAATTGATGATCCCTTTCGGTGGCCAGGCATTGCGGGAGGACAGCTATGAGTAACGGCAAACTCTCTTTCCGGCTCTATTTGGCCGGTGGTGATGTGCATATTGGCGAGATGCGGGTCGTCATGGAGTTGGAGATGGAACGGCTGTTGCCGGGTGGATATCAGCTGGATATTATCAATGTGCTGGAATCACCTGAGCAGGCTGAGAAGGATGGGGTCTTTGCCACTCCCACGCTGATTCTGAAATCTCCGCTTCCCGAACGCCGTGTCATTGGGGACTTCAGCAGCGGTGAGTTGATTCTTCGCCGGCTCGGGCTGATCGAGTAGCGGTGTGGTGAATGATGCCGGAGGCTGGAGCAGATGAGTAATCAATCCGGCAGTGATGCCATCCTTGCTGGCAAGCATGTCCTGGTGGTTGAGGACAGCCTGATCCAACAGGCGATGCTGGTGCGCTTTCTCAATGCCCATGGCGTGAAGACAGACAAGGCGGATAATGGCGCCCAAGCCCTGGAGATGCTGAACAGCCTTAGGCCCGATCTCATCATCAGCGATATCCAGATGCCGCTGATGAACGGCTTCGACTTATGCGCCGCCGTCAAAAAGGATGATTCGACCCGTAACATCCCGTTGATCCTGCTTACCGCCCTGACTGAACCTGAAGACCTGATCCGCGGCCTGGCCGTCGGCGCCGACAGCTATGTGCTGAAGCCATATGAAGGGGATGACTTGCTTGATCGCATGCGCCATATGCTGTTGCTGCCCGAGGAGGATATACAGGCCAAGTTACTGGAGAGGACGCCGGTTCGTTATCATGGCCAGGTGTTCGAGATCTACACCGATATCTCCCGTGCAATGCATTACCTGGTGACAACCTACGACAACACCATTCGCCAGAACAAGGCGCTGCAGGCGGCGGAGATCGAGCTCAAGGAGAATGCCTACACCCTCTCGGTACGGAACCGGGAACTGGCGGAGAACGAGGAGCAGTTCCGCAGCCTGGTGGAGCTGGTGCCCGATATCATCTACCGACTGGACCAAAAGGGGAATTTCCTCTTTCTCAATCGGGCCGTCAACCGGCTGAACTACGAGCCGGACGAACTGATCGGCGCTCATTATTCCCTGCTATTACAACCAGGTAGGCCGACCGTCAACCCCGGCCGCGGCGAAAGTTCTTCCCAGGCGGATGGGGCCGGTCAGCAGCGTGATTTGCTGGAAGTGAAGCTGATTTCCAAGGGCGTTGATGAGGAGCGTGTTGGTGCGATAGAGTCCCTAAGTGACGACTATCTGACGATTCAGGGGGATGAGGGTATCGAGGTTCTTTTTCCCATGCTGGCCGTAGTGCGCGATATCACGAGTCACCGAAAGATGGAAAGCGAACTGCATCGCACCGAGAGCAGCTTGGCCCAGGCGCAGCGCATCGCCCACCTGGGGGAGTGGTACTGGGATCTGAGTGATAACACCCTGACCTGTTCGGATGAGATGTACCGGATTCTGGCGGTGGAGCCAGAGATGTTCGGCAATGACATCGGTGCATTCAAGCAGATGGTCCATCCCCAGGATCTGGCGGCGATGGAGGAGTCGCTGCAATTGGCCCTGGCCGATCCCACCGGTCACTACGAACTACGCCATCGTATACTGCGGCCGAACGGCGAGGAGCGTGTGGTTTATGCACTGGGTGAGGTCAACTTTGATGAGGAGATGGATCCGCTCAGGCTGGTATGCACTCTGCATGATATCACCGAGCAGAGCCGCATGGAGGATGAGGTGCGCCGCTTGAATGTCGGACTCGAGGAGCGGGTGCGCCAGCGCACCACTCAACTGACCCGTGCCAACGAATCGCTGAAACGGACCATGCGCGAGCTCAAGGTGGCGCAAAACAGCATGATCCAGTCGGAGAAGATGTCGGCCCTCGGGACATTGACCGCCGGGGTAGCCCATGAGATGAATAACCCGTTGATGGGAATTCTCAATTTTGTCGATTACGCCAAGCGCAACGTCGATCATGAAAAGTCCAAGCGGGCCCTGACCCGGGCGATGGAGGAGATCGACCGGCTGGTGGATATCGTCAGCGGCATGCGAACATTTGCCCATCCACCGCAGCAGGACTTCTCGGCGGTCGATCTACCCAAGGTGCTGCACCATGCCGCGCAGCTGTTGGCGGCCGACCTGCGACACATGAAGATCGAGCTGGAGAGCCGGATCGAGGATGGTTTGCCGCAGGTGTCGGGTAAAGAGGACGGGATGGAGCAGGTATTCCTCAATCTGCTGATGAATGCCAGGGATGCATTGGCCAAGACCTCTGGCGCCCGCATCATCGTCAGCATGAAACGTAATGGTGACGAGGTGGTTGCTTCGGTGCAGGACAACGGACCGGGGATCGACGAGCAAAGCCAGCTGAGGATCTTCGATCCCTTCTTTACCACCAAGGAGCCGGGCAAGGGCACTGGATTGGGGCTCTATATCTGCCGCAACATCATAGAGGGATTGAATGGTGCCTTGGAGTGTGAAAGCACACCTGGGCAGGGGACGCAGTTCAGGATAAAGCTGAAAGTATATTCTGATTAGTTTGAAGGTTGTCTGGAGTTGGCGATAAAGAATCTATACTTGGTTGTAGAGGGGTGCATCCATGGCAAAACGTGTATTGGTCATTGATGATGAAATGGTCGTCCGGGAGGCATTCGAATTTGCCTTGGATGACTACGACTGCGAGGTGGTAACCGCTTCCGGAGGAGAAGAAGGTATTGCTCTGGCCCAGAATACACCGGTGAGCCTTGTCTTCCTCGACCTCAATATGCCGCATATGAATGGCATCGAAACCCTGCGGCGGTTGCAACGGGTGATTCCTGATGTGCCGGTCTACATCGTCACCGCCTTTCTAAAAGAGTTTCTGCCGCAACTGAAACAGGCTGCCGATGAAGGACTGGTCTACGAATTGGCGCAAAAACCCCTTAACAGTCAACAGATTAAGGAGATTGTCACGGCCTATCTGGAGGGAGGGAACGGTGATGTCTGACAATAAGCAGCTGCTCTCCCTATACGTGACTAACAATGCCCGCAAGCATCAGCAGATGCTGGATGAGTTACGTGCGGTTTTGGAAAAGTATTATCCCGGTGTATATGAAGTGGAGTTGATCGATATCCTGGATGATATGGAAAGTGCAATGTCTGCGGAAGTCTACGCTACGCCGACCCTGATCAAGAATCATTCGGGGAAGGAAGAACGTGTTGTTGGTGAAATATCCGAGATCATCAAAACTCTGTTACTGATCGGAGTGATAGAGGATACTAAATAATAATGACACTTACTTAAGCTTCTTTGGGTGTCCATTTTTCTTGATTTCCTCTCTTGAGATATGTCGTGGTTTGGTAAGTAAAGGAAAGGGTTTCTGTCGTCGTTTAATAGCTCTTGGCTCAATGCGTCCACGACGCCTTCCAACTTACTGCTGTGCGATCAGGAGGGTACCGGTCTCGGCCTGACCATTACCCGGCAATATGTGGAACTGATGGGGGGCGAGTTCAACGTAGAGAGCGAGCCCGGCAAAGGGGCGCTATTCCGCTTCAGCCTCCCGGTGAAAAAAGCGCTGGAGAGCGATATCGCCGCCCTCTCCCCCGCCCCGGGACGGGTGGTGGGATTGGCGCCGGGCCAGCCCGAATACCGCATCCTCATCGCCGAGGATCAGCCCGATAACCTGCTGCTGCTCAAGACACTCCTTGAAAAGGCGGGTCTCACCACCCGCGTGGCTGAAAACGGCCAGCAGGCCGTCGAACTGTTCGAGCAGTGGCGGCCACAGCTGATCTTCATGGACTGGCGCATGCCGGTGATGGACGGTATGGAGGCCACAAAACGGATCAGGGCGCTGCCCCACGGCGAGAAGACCCGTATCGTGGCGCTCACCGCCAGCGCCTTCACGGATGAACGCAACGAAATCATGGCCTCCGGGCATGATGCGTTTATCAGCAAGCCGTTCCGGGCCGAGGAGATCTTCGGTTGCCTGCGGCGGCTGCTCGGGGTCGAGTTCATCTATACTGAAGGGGCGAAACAGGCGACAACCGGGGCGCTTGCCGAAGCCGCCCCCCAAATCAGCGCCGGGCAGCTCCGGGCACTCTCACCGGCGTTGTTCGGGGCATTACAACGAGCCGTGATCGAACTGGATGTCGATCAGAGCAAGGCGCTCATCGGCGAGATTGCTGAAGTGGAACCATCGCTGGCGACAGGGCTGCGTCACTATCTCGATGCGCTGGACTTCAGGACCCTGCAACACTTGCTGGAACATTCCGTCCATGACGGTTCAGGTACGGCAGATAGCGTAACGGATGATTCGGATCAGTGACTTGCAGCCCCGGAGGGATTGCACGCTCTCAGGCAGGAGACGGGGCCTCAATATAGTCAGATCGATATATTAAGGAGAAGGCGCTATGAAAACTAAATATCAAGTAATTTTGATACTACTTATAACTTGAGACCGCGAGAAGAGTTAAGAGTAACGACAATGAAAACGATTGATTTACTCAGGCCCTGGAAAAGCAGCATAAGAATCAAGATAGGAATAACCCTTCTTGTAATCATTACAGGGACCCTGAGCTTGTTCGGGATATATCAGTATCTCGATATAAAATCCAACAACACAAAAGAACTCAATGAACTTGCCGACCTGACAATTGCCCGGCTGGCTGAACAGCTCATATTACCCTTATGGGAAGTTGATAACCTATGGGTCAGAAAAATAATCATTTCTGAAATGAGGGATAAAAGGATCTATGCCATTTCAGTAAGCGGCGCAGGGGATATATTTGAAGAAATGAAACGGGACTCTCAGCACCCACTCGTTGACAGTGGCGATGATATTTCTGGAGACTTTATCATCCGTAGCAGAGATGTCGTACGGACTGATACGAATATAGGTTCCGTCAAGTTATACATCACAAAAAGATTCATGATTATTGAACTGAAACGTGAAACGGCCAAGTTAGTTCTGACGACAATATTGTTAAGTGTTTTTTTTATATTCTTTCTTTCATTGCTTTTGCACAAGATTGTCATTCATCCTATCAGCCTCATCCACAGGTATGCCGTTGCCATTGCCAACGGAGATTATGAACAGGATATTGCCGTCACTCAACAGGATGAAATCGGCACCCTCGGCTTAGAATTTAACCGTATGAAAGAAAACATTCGTCAACGGAAAGATGAAATGGATAGGGCTGAAGAGGCTTTGCGAGAGAGTGAAGAACGATTCCGCAACCTTGTAGAGAGCTCTTCTGACTGGGTGTGGGAGGTGGATCAGAACGGCGTTTACACCTATACCGACCCCAATGTGTTGGAATTATTAGGATACGATGTTGACGAAGTCCTGGGTAAGACACCGTTTGATTTCATGCCACCCGGAGAAGCCGAACGTATCGGCGACTATTTTAAAACCCTTGTAGCGTCACAACAGCCCATTACGAACCTGGAAAACATCAACACCCATAAAGATGGCCATCTTATCTATCTGGAGACCAGTGGTGTTCCCATTTTCTCGCCAAACGGAGAGTTCCTGGGATACAGAGGCACAGACCGGGATATCACTGAACGCAAGCTGGCCGAGAAAGATGCCCAATCAAATGAATACAGGATCGAAATCAGATTAAAACTACATCAAACGGCCTGGGCAACCGAGAAAGAGATTATGGATTTTTCTCTCGAAGAGATGCTCAATATTACCGAAAGCAAAATCGGTTACGTTGCTTTTATGAATGAGAATGAAACTGTATTAACCATGTATTCATGGTCAACGGAAGTAATGGAGCAATGCAAGGTTGCAGGCAAACCGATTGTTTACCCGGTTGAGACTACCGGTTTGTGGGGAGAGGCTGTGCGCCAGCGAAAAGCTGTTATCACAAACGATTACTCCGCCCCTAATCCTTTTAAGAAAGGGATCCCGGAGGGCCATGTAAAGGTTGTCCGGCATATGAATGTGCCTGTTTTTGACGGAGACAGGATCGTTATGGTTGCCGGAGTCGGGAATAAAGAGGACCCTTACACCGATTCAGATACCAATCAGTTGACCATGATGATGACGGACACATGGCAGCTTGTTATAAAAAGGCGTGCCGAGGAGGCATTGCGGGAGAGCGAAAGAAGACTAAAAGAATCACAGCAAATCGCACGCATCGGCCAATGGGAATTGGATTTAACGAGCAATCGGCTCTATTGGTCCGATGGGATATACGACCTTTTTGAGGTTGATCCTGATAAGTTTACCGCTTCTTATGAGGCTTTTCTTGAAGCGATTCATCCGCAGGACAGGGATTTTGTGAACGAGGCTTACAGCGAATCTATAATAAACAGGATTCCATATGATATTACCCATCGTTTGCTCCTCAAGGATGGAACGATTAAATATGTAAATGAAATATGCCGTACAGAATACGATAAAGACGGAAATGCGATTCGTTCTATCGGGACAGTGCAGGATATAACGGAACTCAAACAGGCCGAACAAGAACTGAGAAGACACCGTGACCACCTGGAGGAACTGGTAAAAGAGCGCACCTCTGAACTGGGCGTGGCCAAGGAGAGCGCCGAGACCGCCAACCGCGCCAAGAGCGTCTTCCTGGCCAACATGAGCCATGAACTGCGCACCCCGCTGAATGCCGTGCTGGGTTTTTCCCGATTGATGCGGGATGATCCGCAGAGCACATCCTCCCAACAGGAAAAACTCGACATCATCAACCGTAGTGGCAAACATCTACTCACCCTGATCAATGACGTACTCGACATGAGCAAGATCGAGGCGGGCCGTACCGTGCTGGAGGCAAGTCCCTTCGACCTGGGGGAGCTGATGCGGGACCTCATCGACATGATGCGAATCCGCGCCGAGGAGAAGGGGCTGCAACTACTGCTGGACCAGTCATCCCAATTCCCCCGCTTTGTCGATGGCGATGCTCCCAAGCTGCGCCAAATCATCATCAACCTGTTGAGCAATGCGGTAAAATTTACTGAACAGGGCGGTGTCACCCTGCGCCTGTCGTCGCAACCGGGCCGGGACACCGAACAGATCGAATTACTCTGCGAAGTGGAGGACAGTGGGCCCGGTATCGCCGCTGAAGAGCTGGAGCGGATCTTCAAGCCCTTCGTACAGCTCGGCGAACAGGCCGGCCAGGAGGGTACCGGTCTCGGCCTGACCATTACCCGGCAATATGTGGAATTGATGGGGGGCGGGATCAACGCAGAGAGCGAACCCGGCAAAGGGGCGCTATTCCGCTTCAGCCTCCCGGTGAAAAAAGCGCAGGAGAGCGATATCGCCGCCCTCTCCCCCGCCCCGGGACGAGTGGCGGGATTGGCGCCTGACCAGCCCGAATACCGCATCCTCATCGCCGAGGACCAGCCCGATAACCAGCTGCTGCTCAAGACACTCCTTGAAAAGGCGGGTCTCACCACCCGCGGGGCGCTCAACGGCCGGCAGGCCGTCGAACTGTTCGAGCAGTGGCGGCCACAACTGATCTTCATGGACTGGCGCATGCCGGTGATGGACGGTATGGAGGCCACAAAACAGATCCGGGCGCTGCCCCACGGCAAGGAGCCCTGTATCGTGGCGCTCACCGCCAGCGCCTTAACGGATGAACGCCACGAAATCATGGCCTCCGGACATGATGAGTTTATCAGCAAGCCGTTCCGGTCCGAGGAGATCTTCGGCTGCCTGCAGCGGCTGCTCGGGATCGAATTCATCTATACTGAAGGTGAGGAACAGGCGACAACCGGGGAGCTTCCGGAAGCCGCCCCCCAGGTCAGCGCCGGGCAGCTCCAGGCACTAGCACCGGCATTGTTAGGGGCGCTGCAACGGGCCGTGCTCGAGCTGGATGTCGATCAGAGCATGGCGCTCATCGATGAGATTGCTGAAGTGGATCCATCGCTGGCGGCAGGGCTGCTTCACTATGTCGATGCGCTGGACTTCATGACACTGCAACGCTTGCTGGAACATTCCGGTCATGACGGTTCAGGTACGGCAGATAGTGTGATGGACCAGCCTGATCAGTAACCTGCAGCGCTGATGAGATGGCACATTCTCAGGGCTGAAAAGAGGGGCATTTTGTATGCGTAATACTTTGCCGCAATCAAAGGTTCTTGATGAGTCCAGGCCGCTACTTCATGTCAATCTAGCGGGTGAACTGCACGTCATCCCATTTACACCCGGTTGCTCGGTGCGGGAAATACTCGATAGCACGGACTGGAGAATGCGCTCTGCCTGCGGCGGAGTCGGGGCCTGTGGGCAATGCCTTGTCCGTATCGAAGAAGGGAGTGGAAATGAACCTTCAACAACTGAACGGAACACGCTATCCTCAGACCAGATCCGGCAGGGCATCCGCCTTGGCTGCCAACTCAAGCCACTTGATGATTTATGGATCGTCATCGAAAACCCCGCACCAGAGTCAAACTGGAAAGGCCTGTCTCTGAACACATACACCCCCTTTCACCCCAAAAGTCCCGGTGACCTTTTGTCACACAGTCGTCCTTATGGTGTTGCCGTGGATTTGGGAACCACGCAGATACGTCTTTCGCTCTTTGATATAGCTGAGGGAGAGTGGATTTGTGGACGCATCGGGCTTAATCCACAAGCAGGTTTTGGGGCCGACGTCCTGACCCGGCTGGTAAGGGCCCAGGAGTCTGAAGAACGCGCCCGGGAGATGGGCATGCTGGCAAGAGATGCTATCGGGGAGGCCCTGCGGGATATCTCTGCACGGGAATCCTGCAATTTACAGGAGATCGGACAAATGGCTATTGTCGGCAATACGCCAATGTTGTCCCTGTTGACCGGTAAGAATCATGACCTGGTACTCCAACCCGATTACTGGATGCAAGAGGTCGATTGTATACCTGAAGAGACTCAATTTTTGTCTCTAGCCTGGGGCCTGGCGCCGGAAGCCCGCATTGAGATCGTCAAGCCCCTGGCGGGGTTTGTCGGCTCTGACCTCCTGGCCGGAGTCCAAGCGACGGAATTGATCAAAGGGCCAGCAGGTTCCCTGCTTATAGACTTTGGAACCAATTCCGAGATTGCCCTGTGGGACGGCAGGCAATTATGGGTAACATCCGCAGCCGGCGGCCCTGCCTTTGAAGGCAGCGGTTTAAGCTGCGGCATGCCCGCGGAACAGGGGGCGATCTACCGGGGCGAATGGGATGACTCATCGTCTCAATTTGATTTCCAGGTACTCGATGATGGTGAGGCAAAAGGCCTCTGCGGCTCGGGGGTTGTTGATGTCATAGCGGACCTCGTTAAGAATGAAACATTAAACAGCAATGGCCGGTTCAGGGCGGAGATCGGCACCGATGGATATCCTCTGGGAGAAAGCGATCAGGGAATCAGCTTAAAAAAGAGTGATATCGATCTGTTTCAGCGGGCCAAGGCGGCAATAGGCGCCGGTACAATTTCTCTTTTGTCACAGGCCGGGCTGCACCTGGATGATCTGCAACGTATTTGTGTTTGCGGCGCCTTTGGGCAATTTTTGCACATCACCAATGCTCAAGCGATAGGTCTGTTGCCGAAGATCTCTCCCGACAAGATTGAATTATGCGGCAATACGGCACTGACCGGCTGTGAGGAACTGCTGTTTTCTCCCGACCGAAGAGGAACGCTGGATGATCTTCGAAACAGAGCAAAAGTCATTAACATGTCCACGCTTGCTGAATTTGAAAATCTATTTATCCAAAACCTCTATCTACGACCCATGCAAATAGAGGGCGACAAGGGCAAAACAGCTCCTTGAGGTGCGGTGAGGTAATGAGACAAATGAGACATTGAATCGATGCTGACAATGTTTCATTAATAAGGAAAGGGAAAAATGGCATCCCCGTTACTTCCTGGAACAAAGGAGGATCTGATGTTAGAAGAAATCGTCAAGAGCTATAACGAAGCTGTTTTTGATACGGACCGGGAGAGAGCGCTGGAGATAATTCATGACGCTGTTGCAACGGGTGTTTCACCGGAAGATATTATTTTCAAGGTTGTTGTCCCGGCCATTGACCAGATGATCAAATCGATTAGCGAGGACTTTGATGCCAATCTGGCCCAACATTTCATGACCGCCCAGATCGCGTCGGAGGTTACAGATGAGATGATCCCTCTGTTTAAAACGAAGCCTTCCGTGCTTGGCCATATTGTACTGGGGACCGCCCACGGTGATATGCACTCACTGGGCCGAAGAATTGTCAGTGGTTGTTTGAAGGCCCTGATGATTAACGTCACCGATCTGGGGGTCAATGTACCCCCTGAAAAGTTTGTTGACGAAGCGGTTGCCCACAACGCGGAGATCATCGGTATTTCGGCGATGATGGTTCATACCGCAAAAGGCGAGAATGGCGCTCTCAAGGTGCGGCAAATCCTGCAGGAAAGAGGTCTTGAGGATAAGATCAAGATCATCGTCGGTGGCGCCCCTTACCGCTATGACCCGGAACTCTATAAAATCGTAGGGGCTGACAGCTGGGCCGCGGATGGCATTACTGCGGGCAGAATAATCACGGATTTAATCCAGGAGATGCAACAATGATTACCGGTATGGATAGGCTTGTTGCCGCAATCAATGGAGAGGTTTCCGATCGTATCCCGGTCTTCTGTAATTTGATTGACCAGGGTGCCAAAGAACTCGGACTGCCTTTGAAAGAGTATTATTCCAAGGGTGAATATGTTGCCGAAGCGCAGCTTAAGATGCGTGAAAAGTATGGCCATGACAATCTCTGGAGCCTGTTTTATGTCGGCAAGGAGGCTGAGCTCCTGGGCTGCGAAAAAATCCTCTTTGCTGAGGATGGACCACCCAATGTAGAAGATTTTGTCATCAAAAGTCATGAGGATATCAGCAAACTTCAGGTCCCGGATGATGTCGCAGCCCATCCGGCATTTGAGGAAGAACTAAAATGCATGGCTTTGCTCAAAAAAGAGGCGGGTGGCAAGTATCCGATCTGTGCCTATATATCATCCACCATGACCATTCCCGCCATGCTGATGGGAATGGAGAAGTGGATGGAGCTGCTGTTCCTGGGGCCTGCCCCCCTGCGGGATGAATTGCTTGCCAAGTGCCATGACTTTTATATCAAGGAAATGCAGGCATACCGCGATGCAGGCGCCGATGTACTGCTCTACTCCAATCCTTTTGGTTCCACCGATACGGTGCCGATGAAATACTTCCTGGAACATTCTCTCCCCTGGATAGAAAAGGACATCAAGGCCGTGGGCACGGATGGCATTGTCTACTATTGCGGCATGTCGCGGTTTAACCGGGTTATCGATATCGTGCTGGAGAAAACAGGGATCGGTGTTTACTACCTCAGTTCTCATGACGATGTTGCGGAAGGGAAAAGAATCATTGCCGGCCGGGCCCTGACCTGTGGCGTCATAAACGACATTAAGCTGATTGACTGGACGCCGACGGAAATAAGAGCAGAGGTCCAAAGGATCATTGGGGCCGGAATGCCGGGTGGCAAATTTCTCTTCGGGACAGCTGTGATGCCATTGGCCATTCCTGAAGAAAATATCAGGACAATGCTTGAGGCGGCCTATGAATTCGGCAGTTATGAATCTGGAGGTTGATGATGGACAACAACAGACTTCTTCTGGCCGGCTGTGGAATCCTGCATAAGGAGATACGCTGGCTCATAGATAAAAACAATTGGCCGCTGGATACCTTTTTTCTTAATTCGGCCCTCCATATCAATTTCGAGAAACTTTCCGAGCAGCTCACAAAGGCATTTGCCACCCACCGGGGCCGGGAGATCGTCATCTTTTATGGCGCCTGTCACCCCCTCATGGAGGGAATACTGAAAAAAGGAAATACCTTTAGAACTGAAGGTCAGAACTGTGTGGACATCCTGCTGGGAAATGCCCTGTTCAGTGAAGAACTCGCCAAGGGCGCCTTTTTTCTTCTTGAGGACTGGGCTCGCCGATGGGAATACATCACCTCGGAAACGTTCGGCACCAACATAGAATTAACCCGGGAAATCTTCCAGGGAGACCGGAAATACCTGCTTTGTTTGAAAACCCCTTGCTCCAGAGATTTCTCCGCCGAGGCCGAGGCGGCTGGTGCCTTGGTGGGTGTACCAATCCGCTGGATGGAGGTTGGGCTCGAACATCTTGAGTCGGTCATGCAAGATGCGATTGATCGAAAAATGAGAGAGCTTGAATGGCGGAAATGATCAGCATATCCAGGGAAAAGCTGGAAATATTACAAAGTCGCCTCGATAAACTGGCCAAGGAGAAGTCCTACGGCCAGTTGATCGTCAGCTTGATGAATAATATGGGCACAGCGCCGGGCCTGGAGAACACCATCGAGAACATGTTGAGACACGTGCTGGATATTATTGGCGGCGCAAATCTCATCCTTTACTACACCATTGACAATGTTATCTATTACACCGATGTTTACGGCAAGAAAATGCAACTCGCTCAAATCGACGATCCCCTGGTGAAAGAGGTTTGGGAAAGCCGAAAACCCATCGAAGAGGTGCAAGATTTCAGCGACACCATGATGACAACCCCGGAGTTTACCAAGGCCTACACCTGGGTATTTCCCCTCCTGGTTGGCCCTGAGCTCATCGGCGTCTTCAAAATGGAACGTTTGTTGCAAATACCCATGCTGGGACTCTATAGTCAACTGCCACCCTTTTTCAATTACGCCGCCCTGATTATAAAAAACGCGATACTGGGACAAACCAGACTCCAAAAGGCGTATCAAGCGCTCGAACAGGAGATAATTGTACGCAAACAGATTGAAGAAGATCTTCGAGAAGCAAATAAAACGGCGGAAGCAGCCAGTCGGGCCAAGAGTGCGTTTCTGGCCAACATGAGCCATGAACTGCGCACCCCGCTGAATGCCGTGTTGGGTTTTTCCCGATTGATGCAGGATGATCCACAGAGCACCTCCTCCCAACAGGAAAAACTCGACATCATCAACCGTAGCGGCAAACATCTGCTCACCCTGATCAATGACGTGCTCGACATGAGCAAGATCGAGGCGGGCCGTACCCTGCTGGAGACCAGGCCCTTCGACCTGGGTGAACTGGTGCGGGACGTCGTCGACATGATGCGCGTCCGCGCCGAGGAGAAGGGGCTGCAACTGCTGCTGGAACAGTCATCCCGATTCCCCCGCGTGGTCGATGGCGATGCCCCCAAGCTGCGCCAAATCCTCATCAACCTGCTGAGCAATGCGGTGAAGTTTACCGATCAGGGCGGTGTCACCCTGCGCCTGACGTCACGACCGGGCAGTGATGCCAAACAGATCGAACTGCTGTGTGAGGTGGAAGACAGCGGACCCGGTATCGCCGCTGAAGATCTGAAGCGGATCTTCAAGCCCTTCGCACAGCTTGGCGAGCAGAATGGCCAGGAGGGTACCGGTCTCGGCTTGACCATTACCCGGCAATATGTGGAATTGATGGGGGGCAGGATCAGCGTAGAGAGCGAGCCCGGCAAAGGGGCGCTTTTCCGCTTCAGCCTCCCGGTGAGAAAAGCGCTGGAGAACGATATCGCCGCCCTCTCCCCCGCCCCGGGACGGGTGGCGGGATTGGCGCCGGACCAGCCTGAATACCGCATCCTCATTGCCGAGGACCAGCCCGATAACCTGCTGCTGCTCAAAACCCTCCTTGAAAACGCAGGTTTCACCACCCGCGGGGCTGAAAACGGCAAGCAGGCCGTCGAACTGTTCGAGCAGTGGCGGCCACAGTTGATCTTAATGGATTGGCGCATGCCGGTGATGGACGGTATGGAGGCCACAAAACGGATCAGGGCGCTGCCCCACGGCAAGGAACCCCGTATCGTGGCGCTCACCGCCAGCGCCTTCACGGATGAACGCAACGAAATCATGGCCTCCGGGCATGATGAGTATATCAGCAAGCCGTTCCGGGCCGAGGAGATCTTCGGCTGCCTGCGGCGGCTGCTCGGGGTCGAGTTCATCTATGTTGAAGGGGCGGAACTGGTGACAACCGGGGAGCTTCCTGAAGCCGTCCTCCAAGTCAGCGCCGGGCAGCTCCAGGCACTCTCGCCGGCATTGTTCGGGGCGTTGCACCGGGCCGTGATCGAGCTGGATGTCGAACACAGCAAGGCGCTCATCGGCGAGATTGCTGAAGTGGATCCATCGCTGGCGACAGGGCTGCTTCACTATGTCGATGCGCTGGAGTTCAGGTCACTGCAACGTTTGCTGGAACATTCCGTCCAGGGTGGTTCAGCTACGGCAGATGCCGTAACGGATCACCCGGAAAATGAGGACGCTTGAATGCCGGAGATGAACCGCACCTCCGGAGGAGAACTTGAGAAATTAAAACAGCGCGTCGATAAACTGGCCAGGGAGAAGTCCTACGGCCAGTTGATCTTCGGTTTAATGGAGAAGATGAGTACTACGCCGGGCCTGGAGAACACCATCGAGAACATGTTGAGGCACGTCATGGATGTTATCGGTGGCACTAATCTCATCCTTTACTACACCATTGACAATGTTATCTATTATGCCGATGTTTACGGCAAGAAAATGCAGTTCGATCGAATCGACGACCCCCTGGTGAAAGAGGTTTGGAAAAACCCAAAACCCATCGAAAAGATGCACGATTTCAGCGACACTATGATGGAAACCCCGGAGTTTACCAAGGCCTACACCTGGGTATTTCCCCTCCTGGTTGGCCCTGAGCTCATCGGCATCTTCAAGATGGAAAGTTTGCATATGGGCATGCGGGAACTCTATAGCCAACTGCCACCCTTTTTCAATTACGCCGCCCTGATTATAAAAAACGAGATACTGGGACAAACCAGACTGCAAAAGGCATATGAAGCGCTCGAACAGGAGATCATTGTACGCAAACAGATTGAAGATGATCTTCTAGAAGCAAAAGAAGCGGCGGAAGCAGCCAGCCGGGCCAAGAGTGCGTTTCTGGCCAACATGAGCCATGAACTGCGCACCCCGCTGAATGCCGTGCTGGGTTTTTCCCAGCTGATGCGGGATGATCCGCAGAGCACACCCACCCAACTGGAAAAACTCGATATCATCAACCGTAGCGGCACCCATCTGCTCACCCTGATCAATGACGTGCTCGACATGACCAAGATCGAGGCGGGCCGTACCCTGCTGGAGGCCAGCCCCTTCGACCTGGGGGAACTGATGCGGGACGTCATTGACATGATGCGTGTCCGCGCCGAGGAGAAGGGCCTGCAACTGCTGCTGGAGCAGTCATCCCGATTCCCCCGCTTTGTCGATGGCGACGCCCCCAAGCTGCGCCAAATCCTGATCAACCTGCTGAGCAATGCGGTCAAGTTTACCGAACAGGGCGGTGTCACCCTGCGCCTGGCGTCGCAACCGGGCCGGGACGCCGAGCAGATCGAACTACGCTGCGAGGTGGAAGACAGCGGACCCGGTATCGCCGCTGAAGATCTGAAGCGGATCTTCAAGCCCTTCGCGCAGCTTGGTGAGCAGACCGACCAGAGCGGTACCGGTCTCGGCCTGACCATTACCCGGCAATATGTGGAACTGATGGGGGGCGAGATCAGCGTAGAGAGCGCGCCCGGCAAAGGGGCGCTTTTCCGCTTCAGCCTCACGGTGAAAAAAACCCAGGAGAGCGATGCTGTCACCCTGGTTTCCACCCCGGGACAGGTGGTGGGATTGGCGCCGGACCAGCCAGAATACCGCATCCTCATTGCCGAGGACCAACCCGATAACCTGCTGCTGCTCAAGACACTCCTTGAAAAGGCGGGTTTCACCACCCGCGGGGCGCTAAACGGCAGGCAGGCCGTCGAACTGTTCGAGCAGTGGCGGCCACAGCTGATCTTCATGGACTGGCGCATGCCGGTGATGGACGGTATGGAGGCCACAAAACGGATCCGGGCGCTGCCCCACAGTGAGAAGACCCGTATCGTGGCGCTCACCGCCAGCGCCTTCACGGATGAACGCAACGAAATCATGGCCTTAGGGCATGATGAGTATATCAGCAAGCCGTTCCGGACCGAGGAGATCTTCGGCTGCCTGCAGCGGCTGCTCGGGGCCGAGTTCATCTATACTGAGGGGGAGGAACAGGCGACAACCGGGGAGCTTCCCGAGGCCGCTCCCCAGGCCAGCGCCGGGCAGCTCCGTGCCCTAGCGCCGACGTTGTTCGGGGCGTTGCAACGGGCCGTGATCGAGCTGGATGTCGAACGGACCAAGGCGCTCATCGGCGAGATCGCCGAACTGGATCCGTCGCTGGCGGCAGGGCTGCGTCACTATGTCGATGCACTGGAGTTCAGGACCCTGCAACGTTTGCTGGAACATTCCCTCCAGGGTGGTTCAGCTACGGAAGATGTCGAAACGAACGAGTCGGATCAGTGACCTGCCGCCCTGGAGAAATTTGGGAATGCCGGTGATGGACGGCTATGAGTCAACAAAAAGGATAAAGGATACCGAACGGTGCCGGAAGATGTGCGGCTGGGGGCGAATATAAAGTGGGTCCCGTCCCGGTGATGCTGAAGCCTTGACCCCTTGAACGGACTGGAAAAAGGAGATGAGATGAAGACCACAAACATAGTAACCATGGTGTGCACTGCTGCAATTCTCGTTGCAACAAATAGTTATGCCGGGGAGATGACAAAAGAGATCACTTTAGGTTCCGAGACCAGTCTCCTCACGGCTCCTGTCTGGATCGCGGAAAATAAGGGGTATTTTCAGCAGCAGGATCTCAACGTTACCATTAAGGAATTTGACTCCGGCAAGGCGTCCTTTATAGCGATGCTGCATAATAAGGAGGTCGATATCTGCACGGTGGCCCAGACACCGATCGTGCTCCATAGTTTTGACAGAAATGACTTTGTCATTATTGCGGCGATGGTCTATTCCGACAATGATCTTAAGGTGCTTGTTCGCAAGGATAGAGGGATAACCGGGCCTTCCGCTTTAAAAGGCAAGAAGGCGGGACTAACCAACGCGACGACCGGACAATTCTTTTTCGATCTCTATTTGACGCATCATGGCGTTTTGTCTTCCGATGTTGCGACCATGGATTTTAAACCATCGGAACTGCCTCAAGCCATCGCCGACGGGCGTGTGGATGCGATCTTCACTTGGGAACCACATATAATCAATGCTGCGAAGCTGTTAGGCGCTGACGGCCTGATCTTGCCAAGCCGGGGGATTTACCGGGAAGATTTTTATTTTGTAGCAAACAGGGATTTTGTCAAAAACAATCCGCAAGCACTCAAGAGGTTCTTGCAGGCTATCGACAAGGGACAACAATACATTAAGGAAAACAAGAAGAAATCAATAGCTCTGGTCTCCCGGCGCTTACAAGCAGACCATGAGCTCACAGCGTCGATATGGGGCGACTTCAGCTATCAGCTGCTGCTCGATCAAACCATATTATCGGCTCTGGAAGATGAAGCGAGGTGGGCAATAAGAAACAAACTGACGGACAAGCAAGAGGTGCCCAACTATCTGGAGTTCATCCACATTGACAGCTTAGAGCAGGTAAGGCCGGAGGCGGTGACCATAATACGATGAGGACGGAAAGAGAACGCGGTGGAAAAAGATGAAGATCAGGACGAATCTGGGTCTTCTCTCGGCGATCTTTGTGCTGTTGATTGCCGCTCTTGGTCTTATCGTGTTTCAGGCTTTCAACCAGATCAACAGGGAAATCCAGACGAGCAGTAGTGCCGCCAGGATGATCAAGGATATATTTGAACTGAATATAATTACCTATGATTACGTTATCCACCATGAAAAAAGGATGCAACAACAATGGCTGCTGAAATATGATTCGTTGGGGAAACTGCTGGAGGCGATGAGCAAGGAAGTCTCGGATATGGAGATCAAATCCATATTGGGATCGGTCACTACAGACCACAAGGCACTCGGCAGTTTGTTTTCACTATTACCGGACAACTTCGAGAAAAGAAAAAGACTCATAGCGGAAAACAGGTCCCAGGCGGAAATCGACATGACATTTGCCCTGGAAGAGAGATTGATAGCGCAGGCATTGATGAGGTCCCAAAAGATAACCACAGGGGCATTTAGAACTTCCGGTATAATGCAACAAAGAATAGCCCGGCTGCAGCAAACAACCAATTATATAGTTCTCTTTTCCATAATTGGATTTACGATATTTTCTTCCTTGATCTCATTCCTCCTCAGCATGGCTATTGTAAGGCCACTCAGCAAGCTGGTGGAAAGTGCCAAGAGAATCGGCAAAGGAGATTTCAAACAGCGCGTTGATATCAAAACGGGGAGCGAGATCGGCGAGCTGGCTGACGCCTTTAATCAGATGACCGAAAGGCGCCAACGCGCGGAGGACAAGGTGCGGAAATACCAGGACCACCTTGAGGAAATGGTGGAAGAGCGCACTGCCGAACTGGCCCGGTCAAACAACCAACTCCAGGAAGAGATAGAAGAGCGCAAGAGGGCGGAGCATGAGTTGAGGAAGTACCGGGACCACCTTGAGGAAATGGTGAAAGAGCGCACCTCTGAACTGGCCGTGGCCAAGGAAAGCGCCGAATCCGCCAGCCGCGCCAAGAGCGTGTTCCTGGCCAACATGAGTCATGAACTGCGCACCCCGCTGAATGCCGTGCTGGGTTTTTCCCAACTGATGCAGGATGATCCGCAGAGCACGCCATCCCAACGGGAAAAACTCTACATCATCAACCGCAGCGGCACCCATCTGCTCACCCTGATCAATGACGTGCTCGATATGACCAAGATCGAGGCGGGCCGTACCGTGCTGGAGGCCAGCCCCTTCGACCTGGGGGAACTGGTGCGGGACGTCGTCGACATGATGCGCGTCCGTGCCGAGGTCAAGGGCCTGCAACTGCTGTTGGAACAGTCATCCCGATTCCCCCGCTTTGTCGATGGTGACGCCCCCAAGCTGCGCCAAATCCTCATCAACCTGCTGAGCAATGCGATCAAGTTTACCGAGCAGGGTGGTGTTGCCCTGCGTCTGGCGTCGCAACCGGGCCTGGACGCCGAGCAGATCGAACTGCTCTGTGAGGTGGAAGACAGCGGACCAGGTGTCGCCGCAGCAGAGTTGGAGCGGATCTTCAAGCCCTTCATCCAGCTCGGCGAACAGGCCGACCAGGAGGGTACCGGTCTCGGCCTGACCATTACCCGGCAATATGTAGAACTGATGGGGGGCGGGATCAGCGCAGAGAGCGAACCCGGTAAAGGGTCGCTATTCCGCTTCAGCCTCCCGGTGAAAAAAGCACTGGAGAGCGATATTGTCACCCAAATCACCGTGCCGGGACGGGTGGCGGGATTGACGCCGGATCAGCCCGAATACCGCATCCTGATCGCCGAGGACCAGTCTGATAACCTGCTGCTGCTCGAGACACTGCTTGAAAAGGCGGGTTTCACCACCCGCGGGGCGCTCAACGGCCAGCAGGCCGTCGAACTGTTCGAGCAGTGGCGGCCACAGTTGATCTTCATGGACTGGCGTATGCCGGTGCTGGACGGTATAGAGGCCACAAAACAGATCCGGGCGCTGCCTCACGGCGAGGAGACCCGTATCGTGGCGCTCACCGCCAGTGCCTTCACGGACGAACGCAACGAAATCATGGCCTCCGGGCATGATGAGTATATCAGCAAGCCGTTCCGGACCGAGGAGATCTTCGGCTGTCTGCGGCGGCTGCTCGGGGTCGAGTTCATCTATACTGAAGAGGCGGAACAGGCGACAACCGGAGGGCTTCCGGAAGTCAGCCCCGGGCAGCTCCGTGCCCTGTCCCCGGCGTTGTCCGGGGCATTGCAACAGGCCGTGCTCGAGCTGGATGTCGAACGCAGCAAGGCGCTGATCGATGAGATTGCTGAAGTGGATCCGTCGCTGGCGGCAGGGTTGCGTCACTATATCGATGCACTGGACTTCAGGACACTGCAACGTTTGCTGGAACATCCCGTCCATGCCGGTTCAGTAACGGCAGATGCCGTAACGGACGATTCGGATCAGTGACCTGCTGGCCTGTAGAGATATACGAATGCCGGTGATGGACGGCTATGAGTCAACAAAAAAGATAAAGGATGCCGAACGAGGCCGGAAGACACTGGTGATTGCACAGGCATATAGGGTATAAATTTTGGTTCAAAAATACATCATCATACTGTTTTCGGCTCTCCTGCTTCATCTAGGGTTTCCCGGGATCTCATGGGCAGACAGTGACCAGGTGAAGATTGGCGTGCTGGCTAAAAGGGGCACCGAAATCTGCATGAAGAAATGGGGGCCTACCGCGGAATACCTGACCGATAGAATAGCGGGCAGGCAATTTGTTATCGTCCCCATCGACTTTGAGCATATTTACTCTTCTGTTGAACAGGGCAAAGTGGATTTTATCCTGGCCAATTCCTCGTTCTATGTGGAGTTGGAACACTGGTACGGCGCCAACCGGATCGCGACACTGAGAAACCTGCGCCTGGAGGGCGCGTATACCGAATTTGCGGGGGTGATCTTCTGGAAGGCGAACCGGGCAGACCTCAGGCAGTTGACGGATCTTCAAGATAAAACATTCATGGCCGTCAAGGAGACCTCATTTGGCGGCTGGAGGATGGCCTGGCGGGAATTGCAGGAAGCCGGCATTGATCCAGCCCAGGATTTTAAATCACTTATCTTCGGAGGCACCCACGACGCCGTGGTCTATGCGGTGCAAGACGGAACGGTCGATGCCGGCACTGTCAGAACCGACACCCTTGAGCGGATGCAGGTCGAAGGGAAGATCGATATTAAGGATTTTTACGTAATTCCGTACCATGGCAAAGATACGGCAGGTCTGCCCTTTCTACATTCGACCCGCCCCTATCCGGAATGGCCAATGGCGAAAGTCCGCCATACGCCCGATGCCCTGGCGGAAGAGGTGGCAATCGCCCTGCTTGAAATGACGGCGGACTCCCCTGCCGCCAAAGCGGGGAAAAACACCGGATGGACGATTCCCTTGAATTATCAAACCGTGCATGACTGTTTAAAAGAATTAAAGGTCGGACCCTATGAGGATCTGGGGAAAATATCCCTCGCCGATGTCATTCGCCATTACTGGCACTGGATCCTGGCCTTTTTGGTGCTGTTTCTCGGAACGGCGGGGGTTACAGCGGTTATCGCCAGATTGAATAGAAATATAAACCTATCCCGCCGATATCTGGAAGCGGAGGTGGAAGAACGGAAAAAGGCGGAAAAAGAGATTAAACACCGCGCTGAAACCGATAAATTGATGGGCATGATTGCCAGGAAACTGCTTGACGAAGAAGTGGATGCGGCTCTCTTCTCCGCTCTCGAAGCATTGGGACGGTTCTTGAATGTGGACCGCAGCTACATCTGCCGCTACCAAGAGGGGGTGAGCGCATTCACCATTACCCATGAGTGGTGCGGCCCGGATATCGAGCCGATTATGCAAACAAGCCGTAAGGTCCCGGCAGAGAAGTTTCTCTGGGTTATGGAGCAGACCATGCATGGGCAGTCCGTGTCGGTATCGAGCCTATCCGATCTTCCGCCGGAGGCGGCTGCCTGGCAAGCGGTTCTGGAGAATCAGGCCATCCGCTCAATTATGGTCGTGCCTCTTTTCCACATGGGAGTGGCAAGAGGGGCGATTGGGGTAGATGCTGTTCGTACAGAGAGGATATGGAACGACGAAGAGATCCGCCTGCTGGAACGGTTTGGCGAGAATCTTGCCATCGCTCTGGCACGCCAGGAAACCGAAGAGGCGCAAAGGGACAACGAAAGGCGCATAAGGACCATGCTCGACACGGTCAATGCCGGTATCCTGGTTATCGATCCTGAAACCCGCGTGATCGTTGAGGTCAATCCGGCGGCGGCGCAGATGATCGGCGCCACCCGGCGGGAAATTATCGGAAGAGGTTGCCATAACTTCATTTGCCAGGATGGAATAGGGCAATGTCCGATCCTGGATCTGGACCAGAAGATTGACAATTCGGAACGCATATTGCTGGCGGCCGACGGCAGCCAGGTACCGATTCTCAAGACCGTGGCGCCGATTATGCTGGGCGGCAAACACTATCTGCTTGAAAGTTTTTTCGATATTACCGAACGCAAACTGATAGAAAACGCACTCCAGGAGGCTAAAGAGGAGGCGGAAGCCGCCAACCGCGCCAAGAGTGCCTTCCTGGCCAACATGAGCCATGAACTGCGCACCCCGCTGAATGCCGTGCTGGGTTTTTCCCAACTGATGCGGGATGATCCGCAGAGCACACCCACCCAACTGGAAAAACTCGACATCATCAACCGCAGTGGCACCCATCTGCTCACCCTGATCAACGACGTGCTCGACATGAGCAAGATCGAGGCGGGCCGGACCCTGCTGGATGCTCGGCCCTTCGACCTGGGGGGGCTGGTGCTGGACGTCGTCGACATGATGCGCGTCCGCGCCGAGGAGAAGGGGTTGCAACTGCTGCTGGAGCAGTCATCCCAATTCCCCCGCTTTGTCGAGGCCGACGCCCCCAAGCTGCGCCAGATCCTCATCAACCTGCTGAGCAATGCGGTCAAGTTTACCGACCAGGGTGGTGTTGCCCTGCGTCTGGCGTCGCAACCGGGCCAGGAGCCCGAGCACATCGAACTGCGCTGTGAGGTGGAAGACAGCGGACCCGGTATCGCAACGGAAGAGATGGAGCGGATCTTCAAGCCCTTCGTACAGCTCGGCGAGCAGACCGACCAGGAGGGCACCGGTCTCGGCCTGACCATCACCCGGCAATATGTAGAACTGATGGGGGGGAAGATCAGCGCAGAGAGCACGCCCGGCAAAGGGGCTCTATTCCGCTTCAGCCTCCCGGTGAAAACAGCCCAGGAGAGCGATATCGCTACCCTTTTCCCTGCCCTGGGGCGGGTGGCGGGATTGGCGCCGGACCAGCCCGAATACCGCATCCTGATCGCCGAGGACCATCCCGATAACCTATTGCTGCTCAAGACACTGCTTGAAAATGCGGGTCTCACCACCCGCGTGGCGGAAAACGGCAAGCAGGCCGTCGAGCTGTTCGAACAGTGGTGGCCACAGTTGATCTTCATGGACTGGCGCATGCCGGTGATGGACGGTATGGAGGCCACAAAACGGATCAGGGTGCTGCCGCACGGCAAGGAGCCCCGTATCGTGGCGCTCACCGCCAGCGCCTTCAAGGATGAGCGCCACGAAATCATGGCCTCCGGGCATGATGCGTTTATCAGCAAGCCGTTCCGGTCCGAGGAGATCTTCGGCTGCCTGCAACGCCTGCTCGGGGTTGAGTTCATCTATACTGAAGAAGAGGAACAGGCGACAACCGGGGAGCTTCCCGAAGTCGCTCCCGAGGTCAGCGCCGGGCAGCTCCGGGCCCTGGCGCCGGCATTGTTCGGGGCGTTGCAACAGGCCGTGCTCGAGTTGGATGTCGAACAAAGCAAGGCGCTGATCGATGAGATTGCCGAAGTGGATCCGTCGCTGGCGGCAGGGCTGCTTCACTATGTCGAGGCGCTGGACTTCAGGACCCTGCAAAGTCTGCTGGAAGATTCCAACCAGGGTGGTTCAGCTACGGAAGATGTCGTAACGGGCGATTCGGATCAGTGACCTGTGGCTCAGGATGCTTAACCCAACAGGCTCCCAGGTGAGGAACAGGCTGTAGTATAAGTACCCCTCAGTGATGACCACTTGCGCTGTATGGCTCTCACTGGAACCATGTTCGCAACTAAAAGGGCCACTACAATGCACCGTAAACTACCCAATATCCGAAACCGGCTTCTGCATATCCAGCTTGTGATCATCCTGGCTATCGCTCTGGCCTTATCCGTTGCGTGCAGCGAAAAAGAGCCTGAAAAGGCAGCGGTCGACAGCAAACCGTTCCAGGGGCAATCCATCATGGTGATTGTTCCGAAACTCCATGCCGAACTGATCCGCGGCCCCATCCTCGATCAGGTCAAGCCGTTCGAACAGCAGAGCGGTGCGAAGATCCGGGTGGTCACCCCCGGCTGGAATGAGACGATTGAGAAGATCAATCAATCCCTCACCGATCCGGATCTCAATTACGACATTTTCGTGGTGATCGACCTCTGGAACGGAAACCTGTTGGGAGGCGATCATATCGAGCCCCTTCCCCAATGGGTCAAGGAGAAGATCGATTGGCAGGATGTTTTGCCCATCTACCGGAACAATGTCCTGTCGTGGAATAACACCGCCTACGGTCTGCCCTACGACGGCGATTGCATCAACCTCTATTACCGCAAAGATATCTTCGATAATCCCGGCTACCGGAAGAAATTCCAGGCCAAATACGGTTATCCCCTGGCGCCGCCGGCCACCTGGCGGCAATATATGGCCATCGCGAAATTCTTTAATGGTTGGGACTGGGATAACGACGGTAAAACAGAGCACGGTATCGCCGGAGCCCGGGTGCGGGGCGACGTGACGCTGTTGCAGTTTTTCGCCCAGGCCGCGGCCTATGCCAAACACCCGGATGACCGGGCTTACTATTTTGAGCCGGACACCATGCAGCCCAGGATCAACAATCCTGGCTTTGTACGTGCGCTGACCGAATATATCGAGGCGATTCAGTATGGACCGGACGGCATGGCCAGTTTTGCCGGCCACGACGTGCGTAACAACTTCGCCGCCGGGGAGGTGGTGATGGCCATGGACTGGGCGGACCTGGGTATCTACGCAGTAAACTCCCCGGTATCCGTTATCCAAGACAAGGTGGGTTATGCGCAGATCCCGGGGGCCGCTGAGGTCTACAACCCGAATACCAGGCAGTGGGACAAGCAGTATAATCAGGTATCATCCATCAGCGGCAACTGGACGTTCTTTATCAACAAGGATTCCAAAAACAAAAGGTTGGCATTTGAGTTTGCCGCCCATATGACCTCGCCGGAACTCACCAAAAAGCTCACCGCAACCGCCGGAAATGCCGTCAATCCCTCCAGGTATTCCCACTTTAAGAATCCAGAAGAGTGGCAGCAAGGTGGTTTTTCGACTGCGTCGGCAACCAGTTATTTGGCGGAGATCACAAAATCCCTCTCCAACAAAAATGTGGTGATCGACATCACCATCCCGGGGG
>SWBY01000158.1_pt1 | contig 31181 bp, 16 predicted proteins | sample 4693071 | NCBI WGS metagenome assembly SWBY01 (sample SAMN10267273, study PRJNA491770) | bioreactor metagenome | isolation source: DHS bioreactor inoculated with marine methane seep sediment | place: Japan: Omine Ridge, Nankai Trough | collected 2006-05-06 | reverse complement strand
ATCGAAAAACTTATATAAGCATTAATACATTCAACGAGTTTGGAACTCAGATAATCCCTGACGATCAGACAATTTTAGAATCGTCATTTGTTTCGTTATCATCAATGGTTTGTTCACAGTATCTTTCAGATGAAAATTGCGTTTTGGTTGCCTTTATTTCTAATCGTGGACATTATGGGAATGGTGAAGTCTACATTCAGAAAATCAACCAATTAGGAGAGCTGCAATATGAAGAAGAAGGAAGGTTTATTACTAGCTATGAATCACAAGAAAACATTGAAAAAGTATTAATTAATAATGAGGGATTTGTATTCATTATTTATGAGGATTTCGATAATGTAGAATATTATAAATGTGATGTTTTCAATCAAGAAGGAGAATTTGTTAGAAATTTCACTTTGGGTAGTGGCATTCTTGCATATGAAACATATTACCATTATGCTGATGATGGAATAATTTTTTCCTGGGCTCTGCGAAATAGTTGCTACAAAGTACATAAATTTAATCAAGATGAATTTCTATGGGATAATCCCTTAACTATTTCTGTCCCAACGACTAATGGAATGGGCTGCCATATCACAGATAATTATATTATGTATAAATACTATGGCTCTCCGAGTTACCCTAAGTTTCTTCGAAGATTTGATGATGATGGTAATTTTTATCCCGGTTGGATTTATAATTTGAATGATATTGAAAATCTGTCATGGGTTTCAAGAGCACAACAAGCAAATGACAACTTTTACTTCATTGGACAGACCATGCAGGATGAATATAAATTACTGGGAATAGATTCAAACCAACAAATGTTGTTTGATGATTTGAATATTACTATGCCATATTCTGGTTTTGGAGTTGATCTCCTTATCGATGAAAATATCTACCTTGCTTATCAAGATACAATTCAGCAGAGTGTTACAGTTGATAGACTTGATATGTCAGGTCAAAATGTCTGGAGTAATGATGTTTTGAATTGGGATCCAAGTTACTTTTATGGTATCAGTTTACATGAATCCAGTTCAAATAGTATTTCAATGATTACTACTCATACTGAAAATTTCCGCTTAGCATCAATGGACCTTGATGGAAATTTAGTTACGCCACCCGATGGCAATACTATTGCAGATGGCCGTGGTGAAAAAAGAATATTAAATACTCATGAAATGGATAACGGGCAATTTCTTATAACATGGTATGATTATTGTGTTGGGAATATTCTTGATGGTGATGGAATAGGTTATAACGCTATCTGTGGTCAGCTTTATGATTTTAGTGCCCTACCAAATGATGAAAACACAATAGCTTCTTCCCACTCTTATCAATTATCAAACTTCCCAAATCCCTTTAATCCAGAGACAATAATATCTTTTTCAATTTCAAATGATAGCGAAATAGAACTTTCAGTTTATAATATTAAAGGTCAAAAAGTAAAAACTCTCTTAAAAGACAATTTCGAAAAAGGCAATCATACAATTGTTTGGGATGGTTTCGATGATTCAGTCAAACCTGTTAGTTCTGGTGTTTATCTTTATGAATTATCAGTAAATGGTAAAATTGAAGTAGTGAAGAAATGTTTGCTATTAAAGTGAGAAAGCTGTTGCTAACAAGCGCACCCACATTCAGCAAGAAGGACTCTGAAAGAACGTGGCGTGCGCCAAACATTACAAGCAACTTCATAAGGAGGTCTTAAAAAGCAGGAAATTTAGAAAATTTAATAAATAGTTTATCCCAATCACCCGATATTTGTAAATTGAAAAATTGTTTCGTAAATTAAACATTCAGTATTTTTTTTACTGATTTAAAATCGTTAACCACTCCCCATTAAAAATAACTCTTGCATAAAATGCAACAAAAGTCTTATGGGAAGAAGTATTATCTTTGGAGGATAAATGAGAAGACTAATTATTTTAAGCCTAATGATACTGAGTATAAGCATGGTTTTTGCAGATTGCGACATGGCTGCAATGATGGCCAAAACAGGTTATAGTATTTCTAATCTGGGTCCCAACCCAGGACCAGGAGCATATGATGATCCTGATGAATTTATTGGCTTTTTGAAAAGCAATTCAACCTATTCGACTAATCCTGATGGATATGGTGTAACATATATCGATGGTGATGGTAATTTCCCAAATATTAACACATTATTCCCATCTTTACCTGAAGAGGTTATTAGTAGTCAAGCCTGGTACGTAACTGCTGATGATTTAGGAGATGAATTCTACTATTTAACTAATCCTGACCCAATGGATGCCGCAGAAACTGCAATAGAGAATAATAATAATGACATATCAATAGTTCTCGGTCATGATAGAAAAAGCGGTACTGCGTTTGGAAACCACCCTTTTCGTTTCACTTATGATGCCAATACCACATTTCAATTCATTCATAATGGTGGTATTGATGATGGTGATAATGAAATAAAAGAAGCTCTTTATGATGCACTAGGAGGTGCGTCTTGGTTTGCTCTCAATGGTGATCATCCATCAAACTGGAATTACGATTTTGATGATTGGGAAGATTTCATTGATAGTGAAATCTTATTCCATTGGATAATGAGTAATATCATTGATTGTAACGGAGATATTGTAACTGGAATTCAAAAAGCTTTAACTGCAACTGTTCCTATACAAGGAGGTTCAATTAATCTCGAGGAAGAATTCAGAGAGCCTTACGGTGATTGGCATAATGTTGTGAATTTCGTACTAACCGATGGTGAAAAACTTTATCTATTCAGAAATGCAAAAGATACTTGGTCACACCATTATCTGTCTTGGCAGGAGAATACCAATAACAGTTATACTGTGAAGACACAAACTGTATTAGATAATGCATTGGATCAATTTGATTTTGTGATATTATCACGAGATGACGATCCTGTTGTATATCATGATTTCTTTGATTTTGATAAGCAGTTCTCAGCTGGCGTAAACTGGGTTTCATTTCCTCGTCTTACAGAGCAAGGTACTTATCCTATACTAAATGGTGAAAGCTTCGAACAAGCTTATTATGAAAATACTCTACCTGGTTTACTACAAGTGACATCCAGTTCACTTGGATCAATTGATGGATTTGAAAATATCCTTGGCAACAGAAATGGTAGTATTTCAATTATTCCTGTTGGAGATGATTTTGCAGGTAACGATGAAGGTTTTGACAACATGCTTTTCCGTCATGAAGGTTACAAGGTCACAATAGATACAGGAGCAGATCCAACTACATTGGTCGTAGATGGCGATAGATTACTCGATACTTATACTATTTCTGAAGCACTTCCAGCTTATACAGAGAACTGGATAGGTTACTGGCTGCCTGAATCGAGAAATATTGTTGATGCTTTTGGTGAATTTTGGGAGTATGTAGAAGAGATCTGGTCGGAAGACTGGTATTACAATAAATGCAGTAACAACAGAGGCCTTAGAGGTGCAGAACCCATTTCATGGTCATCTTCTGGCAAAATACTGGAATATGGTAAAAGTTACATTGTACAATTCGAACGCATTCTTGAAATAGAGGATTTTTGTTGGACTCCTTCCAGCACAACTGAGGAACCAACTAAAAAAACAGAATCGGAAAACTTTGCTTATATAGAAAAACCTGATTATGAAGTTATCGATGTTGTTGATATTCCAGGAAGTGTAGCTGAAATTGGTGTTTTCCAGGATGATGTGTGTGTTGGTGCTGTTGTTGTGGAAAATGAATGTGAACAAATATTGGTTTACTCAGAAAGTGCCAATCGAGAAGAAATTTCTTTTACTTTTGAAATAGCAACCAACAGTAGGGGAATTACTCTTCCCATAAAAAATTATTTAGTATTGAATATGAATTCCGGTGAATTTGAGAAAGGCAACCTGATTTCAGGTCATCAAATAAGTTCAGTAGTTAAGTTTGGTGATATTGGTGAACCGCAGATTGAAACACCAATTATCGCAGCTTTTGAGCTGCATGGCAATTATCCAAATCCATTCAATCCTACAACCCAAATTTCTTTCTCACTACCAACTGCCGAAGCAATAGAATTACTGATTTATAATGTGAAAGGTCAGAAAGTGAAAACCCTATACTCCGGTTTTTCTGAAGAAGGGGATCATTCTTTAATCTGGGAAGGAAAAGATGAAGAAGGAAAATCCGTAAGTTCAGGAATATATTTCTACAAGCTTAAAACCAGCACAAAAGAACTAACTCGTAAAATGCTGATGATGAAATAATGATCAACACCTTGCGAAGGCTTTCTCGCCTTCGCAAGGATATTGTTAATGAATAATATTTAAAATTTCGAGGGAGTATGAAATTGAAAATTCAAATTCTGATCGTCTTTGTTAGCGTTTGTTCGTTGCTGATTTCCAATACCTGGGAAGTCAAGCAAGACGGATCTGGAGATTTCACCACCATCCAGGAAGGAATAATTGCTTCGTCTGTTGCTGATACAGTTCTTGTTTATCCAGGTACATATTATGAGAATATTGATTATTTAGAGAAATCAATTACTGTAGCTTCCTTGTATATTATTACACCAGAAGATTCGCTTATCAATCAGACAATTATTGATGGAAATCATAATTTTCGCTGTGTTACTATTGATGAATGTGAAAACACTCAACTTATAGGATTTACAATTCAGAATGGCTTGGCTACACAAGAAAATGTGTATGAAAGTTATCAAGGAGGAGGGATTTTTATAAAAGAAATATCAAATACTCTGATAGCTAATTGCATTATTAAAAATAACAAGTCAATAAATGGTGGAGGTATTTGGATTTATTCTGGAAATATAACGTTAAGAGGTAATACAATAAAGAATAATCGAAGTATCCAAACGGGAGGAGGTTTAAATATAATAGGTGATACGGATGTCCAATTTGACGAGATAGATTTAAATAATATTTTTTTAAACTATTCAAGTACAGGTACAGATGTATTTATATCGGAATATTTACCTAATATTGTTGATGTAATTGTAGATACTTTTTCAGTTAATGAACATGATTATTTTTTTGTAGCAGCTAAATATGATACATATACTTTTTCAAATCTGAGCTATAAAATTGAACAAATTGATCAGGACTTGTTTGTAGCACCAGATGGTAATGATGAGAATGATGGTTTAACTGCTGAAAATCCGTTGCAAACCATTGCCTGGGCACAAACAATAATCAAAAGAAATGATGAAAATCCTCACACGATACATCTCGCATCTGGTATATATTCTCCCTCAATGAATAATCAGAAATTTCCTTTTGGAGTGAAACATGGAATAAAATATATTGGAACATCAGCCGAAGAAACTATTCTCGATGGTGATAATCAATGTAATGTTTTAGAATATCATTTCTATCCTGATGTTGAATTACCAAAAATCTATCTTGAGAATATTAAAATTATTAATGATCTACATGATTCTTATGGAGCTATATTTACACTAAAAGCCAATTTAGAATTAAATAATGTTATTATTAGTGATTGTTATGGAGATGTTGGAAGTGCTATAAAATGTCGGGATGGTATATATGATTTCAATAATGTAGAAATAATTAATAACTCTGGTGGTGAAGCAATCAGAATCAGTTGTATCTATGCTAATAATCCAAACCCAGTATTGGATATAAAAATGGAGAATGTACTGATTCAAGAGAATTACCCAGGACAAGGGGAGATGGCTGGAAGTGGTGGCGGATCAAATTTTCGAGGACATTCAGAGATAGTAGGTGATTTTAACGCCAGGATATTAAATTGTAATTTCAATGGAAACTATAGTAATTTTTATAATCCACAGACAGGTTTGGGTGGCTCATCAGGTATGTTAATTGACTATATGCAGGTTGATGTCATCAATTGTACTTTTGGTAATAACATTCTTTCCCAATTCACTGGTTGTATTATAACAGTAGATAACTCTGAAGTAAATCTTTTTAATAGCATTTTGTATGATAATGATGGATTCTCTTTGAATATTTTGGATGCAACAGATTTTGATATCTCACATTCACTTATTGAAGGAGGAGATGAAAGCATAAATTACTATGGCAATGGGTATGTGAACTGGCTAATCGGCAACTTAATCGAAGATCCGCTCTGGCTGGGGAATGGAGTATTCCCATATTATCTGCAATGCAATTCTCCCTGTATTGATGCAGGCACATTAGATTTGCCGCCAGGTGTAGTGTTGCCTGAATTTGATCTTGCCGGCAATCCAAGAGTCGTGAACGGCATGATAGATATAGGTGCTTATGAATATCAGGATTCTGTCTCAGTTCAAGAAGAAATTATTAAACCAATAACACAAATCTTCAATTTTCCAAATCCATTCAATCCATCAACAACTATCAATCTTAATCTCGCAGAATCAGGTAAAGTTGAAATGGCAATATATAACATAAAAGGTCAAAAGATAAAAACCTTGATTGATGCTTTCACAAATAAAGGAACATTCGAACTTTACTGGAATGGAAAAGATGAAATGGGAAAAGCTATTTCCAGCGGACAATATATAGTTAAATTGCAACAGAATGGAAAAGAAACAGCAAAGAAAATTATGCTTTTAAAGTGAATTTTGATAGAAGTTGCTTGTAACAAACGCACCCACATTGAGCAAGAAGGTATCTGAAAGAACGTGGCGTGCGCCAAACATTAGCAGAAATATTTTATCGGGAGTAAACAATGTGTAAATATGTATCTTATTTGATTTTACTATTTCTATTACTTGCATCCTACATCTATTGTGATGATTTAAACGTTATTCAGTTTTATTTTATCACAAATGATACGTATTGTGAATATATTTACTCGGACAGTTCCGATGAAGTTTCGAAAAAAGGCTCAATAATATCAGCTGGAGAACTAATATTCGTCATTGAGAAATTATCTAAATATCATACAATAGCTCAAATATCTGATTCAGAAATAAGACTAGTAATTGAAGAGAATGAAATTTCAAATAATTCTATCGATTTTAAAATTGTAATGAATAAAAAAGTTACCAAGAATTTTAGAAAAAATGAGATTTTAATGAGTCAGTTCATTATTAGCAATCCTTTTCTTCAATCTGAAACCTTTTCAAACTATAGATATAATGAGAATAAAAAGAAATTTCTGGCTCAATGTTTAGAGAAAATTATCGTCCAACTAAATGAAGAAGAATATAGTGAAATATTTTTTTATGAAAATTTAATTTCTCCTGATATAATATACAACTTTAGTTCGTTTCCGAATGATTTAATCAAAAGTCTTTTTTACTACTATTACGAAAGTTCAGTTATAGAGAATAGTATTATTGACCGGCAGCAAATTCACAAGCAAATGGCAACTTCAAGTAAACTTCCCAAAAAGATAAAAAAAGGATTAATTTCAGTTTTCTTGAAGTCTTATAATAAAAATAAAGTTAAGAACTTTTCAAAGGATGAGTATTTAGCTTTTATTCTCAGTGTAATTAAAGATTTTCCAAAAGAATTAGTACCGAGTGAACCTGGACCACACCAAGTAGATCAAAGAGCTATGTATTCTCTTTTCGAAAGTTATCGGAGCAACTATATCGATGCGGGAGATCTGTATTATGTATCAAAAAAAGCCTTAGATATTGATTTAAATCCAACGGTAACAATGTTGGCCTACTGTGGTATTGTATATTATCACCTTGAGAGAAATGATTCTTCTAATGCTCTCCAAACTACAATTGAATCAATAAAGAAATACAATGAACCAGTTCTATGGAATTATTACAAAGCATCACGCTACCTTAATGCAAGTCCATCAATTTACTTCCTAGAATCGTTTTATTATAATGGAACTATTCCAGATAATTATATTGAATACTTAGAAAAGTTACTTGAATCTTCTAACGGGCATAAAGAACTAGAAAATTACTTCAAATTCTGTATTGCCAGGGAAAAAGAATTTTCAACAACACCCATAGAAGATGTTATTCAGGCTTATGATAGCATTGAAATTGAGTTGAGTAGTAGAGGATTTGATAAGTATGAATTTCTGTCTCCTTTTAATTCATCTCAATTCGGGAACTATTCTTATCGAACAATAAATGATATACTTTCCATGCTTAAAAGAACTGAGAAACAAATATTGTCGATTGATTCAGATTCTTTGAGGGTTAAAGATCATATTTTATCAAATCAAGAACATGTTATTTATCTTACAAGAAACAAAGAAATAACAATTCATAATAGAACTCCAATAGTATTAGAAAATTGTGATGAATTTAGATTTTGGTACAAAGCTGAAATAGATGATAAAATATATTGGGTTAATAAAGAAGGCTTATCTAATGAATGACATATCTGCTAACAAGCGTGTCGGCAGTAGGGTTGGTCAGTGCTCTTTGTTTGAATCTTTCGATTCAAACGGTTGGTCGGTTTGTTTTGGGCGTGATCGTTCCGATCCCGCCGCACACGCGAAACATTAGCAGCAATAAAGAAATAGGAGATTTTATGAAAAAGTTATTACTTTGGGCAATGGCATTATTTATCAGCGTTTGTTATGCTTCAGAAGAAGTGAATATTTTTAATATATCAGGTAAATACATTTGTTCTACTGAAATCAATTACCCTGAAAAGTCAGGTGATATTTTAGTTGTAAATTCTAATTTTCTTTTTGAGCTCGGAAAATGTGGTTCACAATTGTCAAATGGCATTTACATTGTATCAAAGTCTAAAAATAGTAACGTTTTGAATCAGAATAAATTAAATAGGGATTTCGGTTATGAAGATGTTACAAGTGAATATCTTCCTATAGAAGAATGGGATGCTGGTGACATTGAGGTTGCAGACTTAAATGGAGATGGAAAAATGGATATTGTTTTTTCTATTAATTATTATGATGAGATTCTGGATTCTCGCCCTCGAATCTGGATTCAAACTCCAACAGGAAATTTTATTGATGAAACAGATATTAGATTTCCGGCTTTGCAAGCTCCCTGTAATGATATTGAATTATTTGATATCGATTCAGATAATGATATTGATATTTTTCTTACAGGCTATTCTTCCAGCTCATATTATCTTCCTGCTGGACTTCTTGTTAATGATGGAACTGGAATCTTTACCGATGAGAGTACTGAAAGACTTCCTCAGTTTATTTATCCAAATTTCGTATTTTTTGCTGAAGCAGCAAATCTTGATTCCAATCAATCAATTGATTTAATAGTAAATGTTTTTAGTGAACCTGACACAATCACATATCAGTCCATTATTCCTGAAATTTGGCTGAACAACGGAAGTGGTTACTTTATTCAAGATTCGCAGGGAAGGTTGCCAAATACAGACAATTATGGATTTTTTGAATTGATAACTACTGATGTTGATAATAATAGTCTTTGCGATATAATTTTTGCAAATACTGAATCAATCATTTATGATAATTTTGGGAACATAATTACCATTTTAAGTGGTCGTAATGCCTGCTTTCTTAATAATGGTGACGGATTTTATAGCGATGAAACTGTATTAAGAATGCCTGAACAGGATGATACATCAACCAGAGATTTAGCCATTGACGATATTGATAATGATGGAGATTTAGATATTCTAGAAGTCGGAATGGGCTTTGATCCTCTCTGCCAGCAAGTGAGACTTCTCACAAATAATGGTAATGGATTCTATAATGTTTCTTATGGTAGTTTGCCCTATCTTTCCGGTTGGTTTAATGATTCTCAATTTGGTTTACTTGATGATGATGAGTTTCCTGATTTATTTATGATCAGAGTTCAACTTGGTGAGCCTTATATGGATATTCTTTTAACAAATAATGGTGATGGAACATTCATTGACACATCGTCATTACTTCCATCAGTTTTAGATTTCAGTGTTTCTTGTGCTTTATTTGATCATCAGATTGATAATGATATTGATATTTTGATCGCAAATACTGGTTATTTAGTTGGTGAGTTTGATCAAAATCTTTTATATCATAATTCATTGAATCCAACATCAATTGAAGATTACTCTATTACTAATCCAAGTATTTATGTACTTTCTCAAAACTATCCCAATCCCTTCAATCCCACCACAACAATTGAGTTTTCAATCCAAAATGATTCTAATATTGAACTCTCCATTTACAATATAAAAGGACAAAAAATTAAACAACTACTCAATGATCATAAATCTCCTGGAAACCATTCCATAGTGTGGGATGGAGATGATAACAACAAGAAACCTGTAAGTTCAGGAATTTATTATTATAAGTTGAGTATAAACGGGAAAACTGTAGCAGTCACAAAGTGTTTGCTTTTAAAATGAAAAGGATGCTGCTAACAAGCGTGTCGTCGGTTTGTTCTCGCAGTGCTTTTGTCCTGAACCTACCGGTTCAGGGTTTGGTCGGTTTGTCTTGGTGTGATCGTTCCGATCTCGCCGCACACGCGAAACATTATGCACAAAAGTATATTAAAAAATAAGGAAAGATTACTATGTGTAATCATGAAAATCGTGCACATAAAAATAGCTTGGATTAAGATTTCTATGAGATTGATAAGGATAAATGAGAGTTGACGGATTTCATTAAAGTCGTTTCAAAAGAATAAAAAAAGAGGACGAAATGAATACAAATATTGGAAAATATTTAATGTTAAGCATAATAATTCTTACTATTTCCTGCGGACAGAATGGCAATGAATCAAGTTCTTTTTCATTTACTATTCATGTGACAGATGCTAATAATAATCCTATCGAAGGTGTTGAAGTTTTTGTAAACAATAAACTTTCTTCTGATTATAAGAATGAAATTAGATCTTCGACACTAATTAAATTTGATCTGGTTCAGGATTGTAACTTGCAACTAACAATATACAATTTGAATAATAGATTGGTTAATTCGTTAATTGATGAAGAATACGAATACGGTTCTTATGCATATAATTATAGCTCAAATTATTATGATTCGGGAGAACCGATATTGGGTGGTTGTAATATCTTAAAATGTAATATCCTGGCTACCGAGATTGAAACGGGGCAAATACTCTATGATGAAACTATGTTTATGTGCAGGTATACATTTTGTGATGAAATTGGGATCACTGATTCAAATGGAGAATTTTTCACAGATAATAATCTGTATTTTCCACATTTGTATGAAGTTCCTGAAATGCAGCGAAAAGATGAATCTAATAATGTGATTGGAACATTTTCTTTAACTGACTTAATTGAAATTGAGATATATGATCCCATATCTGAGACCTCACAAATGTTTGAAAGAGTTGTGGAAGAAGGAAATAATAGTTTTGAATTGATCTGGAATACTGAATCAAGCGAATCAAATACTAATTCTATTAATACTGTTAATAACAGAGATGTTGATATAATAGCTTTTACTACCAGCTGTGAAAACTATAATGAAGGCGTTTCAGTTGCCTGGACAACAGAAAATGAGATGGACATTGTTGGTTACAATATTTTACGTTCTCTAGGATCTCTCGTACAGGCACTTTTGATAAATACTGATGGACTCATTGCTGCTTCAAACAATCCTCAACCTACAAACTACAATTTTATAGATTTTGAAATAGAAGAACTAGCAACATATAATTACTGGTTAGAAAGTGTTGATATTGTAGGAGAAATCGAGCTTTTTGGTCCAATATCAATTACTACTCCAGAGGATGAATCATATATAATACCATCGGAATGGTATATTGAACATTGTCCAAATCCATTTAATTAATCATTTAGATTGATTTAGTGAAATGTGCATAACAAGCGTGTCGGCTGTAGGGTTGGTCAGTGCTTTTGTCCTGAACCTACCGGTTCAGGGTTTGGTCGGTTTGTCTTGGTGTGATCGTTCCGATCTCGCCGCACACGCGAAACATTATGCCTATTTTCTATTTATAAATGTGGTTTCTTGACTTAAAACTGAATTTGATTTTAAAAATATGCTAAAGGAGTTTAAAAATGATAAAAGTAGAATATTTACTTCCTTTTAATACCGAAGGCGGGATATGCAGAGATATAAGTTCATTCAATTCTTTATTAGAATCTCATTCTGACATTACTATTACCTCAACAAAACTAAGATACAAGAAATCAAATTATAATTATTCAGTTAGCATGAATGAAGTGCCTAATCAAGATTGCACAGTTTTTCATGTTATACTTGAAATAAATCATATAACGAACAAATTTAGAGAAATGCTAAAATCTTTCAAAAGAACTGTTGGAGTTCATTTAAAAGATGACATACAAATTATTTGGGATGGTGTAAGCTTCGAGTGGAGTAAAGAATTATACCCACGAATTTATCAGATAGAAAACTTGATGAGAAAGCTTATAAGCAAATTCATGCTAATAAATCTTGGAATTGGTTGGCATAAATCAGCAATTCCATCAGAAGTAAAAAAATCAATGAAAACAACAAATGGTAAAGCTAGTCATGGAATTTTATATGAAGTAGATTTTATTCAGCTTGCACATTTTCTTTTTAAACAATATGCTATCAAGGATGCTAGCAAGTTACCTGTGGTTATCACTGATGCGTTAGATGGTGAGTTGACAGAAGAAAAACGAAGTGAAATATTAGATTTTATTCCAAAAAATAATTGGGACAGATATATTTCCCAAATAGTTCAATGCGAGTCTGAACAATTGAAAAAGAAATGGGAAAAACTATATGAAATCAGATGTAAAGTTGCACATAATATCAGCATGTTAGAAACCGATTTTGAAGATGGGAATACACTATGTGAATTTTTAGAATCAATATTGCAATCTGCTTTTGACAGTTTAAATAATGTAGAAATTCCAGAGGATGAATTAGAAAATATTTCGTTAAATACAATAGCTACAGTCCATGAACCTACAAGAGGATTTATTAATGATTATCTCAATTTTAACAATGGTTTAACTGGGGTGATTAACCTAAATAGAGGTATATTCAAAAGCATTAATGAATATACAAGTCCGATCAGTGCGATATTAAATTCTTCTAATATTGGTACTTTGAATATTTCTGAGTCTCTAAAATCATCTTTAGATAACATTATGTTAACAAAAAATAGTCTTTTAACTAGTGAAAGTTTTGCAAACTTAAATTCAATTACAGAGAACTATTCTAAATTATTTAGCGATGCTAGTCTCGGAATTGTAAAAGGTTTTGAAAATATTATACCGTCTGATGAAATATCAAAATACCTAACTATTAGTGATATTTATTCTCCAGATACAGTTACAGATAAAGATAAAGATGATGAATAAAGCACTATATTTAAACCTTTAAAAATGTATTTTGTATTAACTGAAATGTTATTTTAAAAAATGTTTTTAGTTAACAAAAAATAGGCATAACAAGCGTGTCGGCAGTAGGGTCGGTCAGTGCTCTTTGTTTGAATCTTGCGATTCAAACGGCTGGTCGGTTTGTTTTTGGCGTGATCGTTCCGATCCCGCCGCACACGCGAAACATTATCTGCATAAAGGACAGGAGAATGAAAATAGTTTTGAGATCAATATACTTTAAAAAATAGGATAAGGAGAAATGAAATGAGAAACTCGAATTTAGTTTTCGTAATATTACTGATATTTAGCTTGAGTTTAATGGCAGATGGAGTTGAACCAACAGGAAATCCTCGTCAAGTATCTACTTTGGATCACATATTATGGATTAGCACTAATAGTAGTTGCTGGTGGGATGATTTTATTCAAATCGCTGATATTGATGCTTCTGGAACAGCTTTTTGGAATAATAACGGTAGCGGCGGATTTTATGGTTTTTCTCCAATAGGAAACGACACTGATGGAAATTTCTTCGGCACTTACGACGGACAAGGTCACACTATTGATGGATTGTATATTAACCGTCCCGGTTATGATTATCTTGGATTTTTCGGTTATGGGAATAGTGCTACAATTATGAATCTGGGATTAACTAATGTCGATATAACCGGAGAAGGAACAATGGGCAGCTTAGCAGGATATAGTTACAATTACACAACCATCAGCAGCTGTTTTAGTACAGGCAACATCAGCGGAGCTTACAGAGTTATTGGTGGATTGGTTGGTAAAGTTGGTGGTCCGAACAGCAACATAAGTAATTGTTACAGCAGATGCAATGTAAGCGGTGAGAGAACCATTGGAGGTTTAGTCGGTTCTTTAGCTGAAGGGACTATCATCAATAACTGCTTCAGTACAAGCTACGTATTCGGATGGAACGGAAATCTCGGAGGTCTTGTAGGATATAATCTTTCCAGTAGTGTTCTTAATAATTGTTTCTGGGATACACAAACATCAGGGCAGACAACCAGCTCCGGTGGGGGAACAGGAAAAACTACAACCGTGATGAAAGATGTGGCTACATTCACTGATGAAAGCGCTGTTGGGTTAGATGATGCATGGGATTTTATTAATAATCCTTATGACGACATAGAAAATGATGATGATTGGAATATCTATGGAACTGCCAATGATGGTTATCCTTTTCTTTCCTGGCAGGATTATGAAGTAGCTCCAATTGCTCCGACGAATGTTATCATAACCATAATTGGAGATGACGTCGAATTATACTGGAATGATATGAGTGCAACAACCTATTATGTCTATCGCTCTACAAATCCTTTTGAAGAAGATTGGGGTGCTGCAATCGGCAGTTCGGTTGTCAATTCATACACAGATGAAGGAGCTGCATTGGAAACTAAATATTTCTATTATATAACTTCAGTGAATTAAGAGACAATAGGAGTTAAAATCAATCTTTTACAGTAGTTCATTTGTTTATCAAATTACTGAGCGGATAGATTTGATTGAAGTTGAAGCAGATAACAAGCGTGTCGTCGGTTTGGTCTCGCAGTGTTTTTTGCCTGAACCTTCCGGTTCAGGGTTTAGCGGTTTGTACGGGCTGAATCCTTCTGATCTCGCCGCACACGCGAAACATTACAAGCAACTTTAATAGGAGGGCTTGAAAGAGAGAATTTAAAACAATACAATTGATAGTTTAACCCAATCACCCGGTATTTGTAAAATTAAAAATTCCTATTCGAAAATAAGCAGTCAGAATTCAATGACAATAAAACCGTTAATCATACGCTATCAAAATATTCCTTGCAAATTATTTATTTTGAAAACTAAAGGGAATAAGAATATCTTGGAGGAAAGATGAAAATATTTACCTTACTTGCATTATTATGTTTTGTACCAGCAATATTTGCACAAACGTCATATACTGTTGGTATAGGCATTGGTTATGATTACAATAACATTCAAGACGCAATTGATGATTCAGAAAATGGAGCTGAGATAGTCGTTTATAGTGGGACATACAATAGTTTTATTATTGAAAATTTCACAAACTTAACCGAAGATTTGTATATACACAGCCAATTTGATCCCCTTAATCCATCGATCACAACAAGCATAACAAATACAATTATAAGTGCTTCAGGAAATAATACTGCTGTTGAGATTCGAAATTGTATACCAGGCAACTATAATATTATTATTGAAGGTTTTTCTATTAGAGATGGTCATAATGTAAATCTGGAAAATGGGCATGGAATCCAAATTGTCGCTTCAGACGAGATTAGTCTAAACTATAATTACATAAGGGATAATGAATCAGCGGGGATTGGAGCTGGTATCTTAATTGAAGAAGAAAGTTCCAATATTACAATTCAAAATTGTTCTATCTTCAATAATGGAATTTTAGATTCCAGCGGTGGTGGTATTGTTTGCGTTGAAAGTGACGACATTACTATCAATAATAATGACATTAATAATAATTATTCTCATATGAGTGGTGGCGGAATCTGGATAGATTCGTGTTCTATTATAGAAATTAAATATAATAATATTAGTTACAATACTGCACCTATGGGTGGTGGTATTTATACTGCAGGATCTAGTAATATTCATAATAATATTATCTTCGAGAATTCAACTGATGTGAACTATGGTATGTCTGGTGGAGGAATCTATGCAAAAAGTACATGTAATATTTACGAAAATGAAATATATGATAATATTGCAGGTACTGATGGCGGCGGAATTTATGCTAACAGCTTTAGTAATTCCTCAAGTTTCTACTCAAATATAATACATGATAATAGAGCACAATCTAGTGGCGGTGGAATCTATATGAAGGGAGCAGCAACTATTCAAAATTGTGAAGTATATGCAAATCGGACTACTAATCTTATGGGTGGAGGAATGTATTTTGATATGTGCACTCCTATAATTAAAGAATGCGAGATTTATGAGAATGTTGCAGAAACTAACAGCGGTGGTGGTATTTTTGCTATGGACAGTAACCCAGATATTTCTTACACAACTATTAATAATAATAATGCTGGTATTGGTGGAGGTATTATGATTAGTGATAATAACAATAATACCGTTAATCATCTTGAAAATTCTTATATTGATCATTGCGTAATTACAGGAAATAATTCTACGCAAACATGTGGTGGTTTATATGCATATAGCGCTGATTATAGTCATTATACAGTAATAGTTCTCACCAATTCTATTTGTTTTGGCAATACTGTAACGGAATTTCCTATAGGAAAAGATGTTACTGTTACATTAGTGGATCAACAAATGGCCAACTCAGTTGTTAAATACAACTGTATTGGAGAGGGCGGATTTGGATATCAGGGTGAAAGCAGTTACATCATCCATTTAACATCCGAAAACAATGTTTTTGGGAATCCATTATTCGTTAATCCTGTAGCTTATGATTATAGCTTGACTCTTGCCAGCCCCTGTATAGATGCTGGTGATCCAATGTATGACTGGGATATCGACGATGATACAATAACTGATATAGGTCGATATCACTTTTTTCATGATTATGACATACACGTTCTTACTAAGGGCTACAACTGGGAATCATTCCCAAAAATAGAGCGTAATGTTGAAGAAAATGAAGAAGCAAATCTTATACCTGTTTTAAATGAAATTGATCCGTTTAATTTCACATATTTAGCTGCAGAGACAGAAGGATTAGACATCAATCCTGAATTAGAATATATAATTGACCATTGGGACCCATTAGAGGAATATTTTATTCGTAGCAGTTGGCTTAGTAAAATATTGATTGAACCTGCTCAAGAGAGAATCCTTACAGTAAGTGGTGAAAGACTTCCTGCAGATTTTGTTCTTAATGAAGAAAGTGTATATCTTGATGAACGATTCCCATTAGAAGCAGAAGAGTATCATTGGATAGGTTATTGGCCACAGGAATCAAGGAATATTCAGGATGCTTTGGCCTATTACTGGAATGATATAGAAAAGGTGAAAGCTGAAGACTGGTATTATGATATTTGTAATAATAACAGATCTCTGGGAGATCCAGTTGGCGTTACATGGTCACCTGCTGGAAAGACTATGGAATACGGTAAAGGATATATGATCTGGTTCAAAAGAGGAACCGAGTCGTTAGATACATTCCAATGGAATTTGAATGGAGAAGTTGAAGAACCTTCCAAAAAAGCTGAATCTGAAAGCTTCGCTTATGTTGAAAAACCGGACTATGAAGTGATCGATGTGGTAGATATTCCAGAGAATGTAACTGAAATTGGTGTTTACGAGGACGATGTTTGTGTTGGAGCAGTTGTTGTAACTAATTCCAGTGAACAGATCTTAGTTTACAGCGACAATATGAGCCGTGAACCAATCCCGTTTAATTTCGAAATAATTACGAATGACAGATCATTAAGCCTTCCAATAAAAAGTTACGAAGTGTATAATAGGGATAACGGTGATTTTGAAAACGGTTATGTAGTTTCCGGCCAGCAGGAAAGTTCTGTAGTTAAATTCGGTGATATTGGAGAATCGCAAAATGAAACACCAGTAATCGATAAAGTTAAACTGCATAATAACTATCCTAATCCTTTTAATCCTGAAACAAATATTTCTTTTTCAATTCCATCCGAACAGGAGATCACACTTACAATTTACAACTTAAAAGGCCAGAAAGTTAATGAACTTGTTAATGGCCATTTACCTTCAGGTAAACATTCAATAGTTTGGCTAGGCAAAGACAATAACGGTAAACAAGTTGGATCAGGGTTGTATTTCTACAAACTCAAAACCGATGATATGGAAATTTCAAGGAAAATGTTACTGTTGAAATAATCACTAAGAACCTTGCGAAGGTTTTCGAACTTTGCGCTAAAAACAACCTTCGCAAGGTTAATTAATTGCTCGAGGAATTATGAAGTCCAAACTTAATCTTTTGTTAGCTTTTATTAGCATTTGTTCGTTACTAATCTCTATTACCTGGGAGATAAAACAAGACGGTACAGGCAACTTCACTACAATCCAAGCAGGTATCAATGAATCATCTGATGCAGACACCATTCTAGTCTATCCAGGCACATATCTCGAAAACATCATTTATAATGGGAAATGCATTACCCTTGGTAGTTTATATTTAACTACAGGAGATGAACAGTATATTGAACAAACGATTATAGATGGCAACCAGGCTAATAGCTGCGTCAGAATTCTATCCTGCGAAAATGGTACAACCGTACTTTGCGGTTTTACTATTAAGAACGGTATCGGCAGTGATCATTATACCGGTAATGTTTTATGGGGAGGAGGAATATTTGTATTTGAATCTGATACTTCCATAATTGCCTGCAGAATATATGGCAATAATGCCCATGACGGAGGGGGTATTTATGTTTATGATTCTTCAGTATTTTTTTCAAAACTTAATATCATTAGTAATCATGCATTTCATAGTGGTGGAGGTATTGGTATAGGCTATTTCTCTATAGTTGATTTTGATCCAATGAATTTGTGTAATATTTATCTAAATTTCGCAGGAGTTGGAACAGAGATACAAAAAAGCTGGAACGAATGTCCTCCTATTGAAGTATTTGTCGATACATTTACAGTGGAAAATCCAGATGCCTATTTCATAAATTCAACTTCTTCGCAAGGAATTCCCTTGAATGACGTTACTTTGAATATGCAGCATGCAAAGCTTGAGCCTGTCAATTCTAATCTTTTCGTTTCCACGGAAGGAGATAATGATAATAGTGGTTTAACAGAAGATCATCCGTTGGCAACTATCAATTATGCCCTGTCCTTGGTAAAATCAGATTCATTAAATCCAAACACCATTCATATTGCTGATGGAGTTTATTCAGAATCTCTAAATAACCAGTGTTTTCCTTTGAATATGCGTGGCTATGTTTCTCTCAACGGTGAATCAATGGAAAATACAGTATTAGATGCAGAGAGTAAATCTGCATTAATTTATGATCGTTATAGTAAACTTGATTATTCTATAAAAAATCTTAAATTTACTTTTGGATTTGGAGAATATATGTTTGCTTCATGTATGAGTATTTCTGTAAATCAATCATTAGAGAAACATGTAGATATTGAAAATGTAATAATCACTGATTTCGAATACTTTTATGATAGGCTATTGGAGATATTTTATGTTGATTTATATATAGAAAATTTGTACTATTATTCTAATTACAATCAACTCCTAAGAGCTTTAAATTCTTTGAGACCAGAACAGGAAGTTGTTATAACTAATGCCTACATCAATAATAATCCTGCACATTCATCAGCAGGTGGAAATCACAAGATAATGCAATTTGGACAGCTTGGGACAAACACAATGAACGTGAATATTACAAATATGGAATTAACTGAGAACGAAGGATTTCATGGCAATCCATCGGTCGGTTGTTCTGGAATAGAAGTTAGAGATAATATAAATATGAACTTAGTAAATTGCACGTTAGCTAATAATACAACTCAGAATGAAGGTGGTGTATTAAGGATGGGACTTGCAGCCCAAAACTCGGAAGTTAATATCTATAATTCAATTCTTTATGGTAATTCACCTTCTGAAATATACATTGATAATGATAATCCCAATGAACCATGCACATTGAATATTTTTAGTTCCTTAATTACCGACGGTGAAGATGGAATTGTAAATGTTCATGCCTGGAATTACGTCAATTGGCATGAAGGAAATCTAGACGAAAATCCGATGTTCGACAGCCTGGGAATATATCCATTTGCGCTCGCAGGAGTTTCACCTTGCATAGATGCTGGCACATTAGTTTTACCTGTGGGAGTTGAACTACCTGAATACGATCTGGCAGGCAATCCGCGTATTTCTGGAGAAACAGTCGATATGGGAGCTTATGAGTGGCAGGGAGTAGAAGCAGAAGAAGATGAAATTACAATTATTAATGAAACAAGAATCTCAAATCACCCTAATCCCTTCAATCCTTCCACAACCATCAAGCTGGAACTGGCTGAAGCAGGTAAAATAGAGTTGGCAATCTATAACATAAAAGGACAAAAGGTGAAAACTTTGATAGATGCTTACACAGCAAAAGGAACGTTTGGAATCAATTGGAACGGAAAGGATGAACAGGGAAAATCTGTAACCAGTGGTCAATATGTTGTTAAATTAAGGCTGGGTGGTAAAGAGACAGCTACTAAAATTATGCTTCTGAAGTAAAGTTATAATGAAAGTTGCAAGTAACAAACGTGCCTACAATAAGCAAGAAGATAAGTAAGTAGAGTCATGGCGCACGTCAAACATTACAAGCAACTTAATAAAGGAGGATTTGAGATGAGAGGAACTTAATTTTTTTCCAATAGAAAATCCTAATGTCCCGATATAAGAAAATTGAAAATCAATTTCGTTAATAAAAAAATCAGAATCAAATACTGATTAAAACTATAAATCCTTTCCAATGCAGATAAATCTTGCAGATTAATTATTTAAATTTTATTCTGAAACAGAATAATTCTTGGAGGAATGTATGAAAAAAATAATTATTATATGTTTACTAACGTTGGGCGTTAGCTATGTTTTTGCTTGTGATATGATGGCAATGATTGCCAAGGATGGTGAAACAATCTCGGCCATAACAAGTATAGCTAATGAATTTAATGACCCGATTGATTATTTCGATTTTATTCAAGCACGATCAACAAATTCTACTTCAAACTATGGATATGTAAGTTCCGGTAAACCAAATGATGATGGATATGGTTTTAGTTACTATCCTGCAGATGGTAGTTTTCATTATAATCAACCTAATTACGACGATCAAGCATGGTATAAAACTAGTCAAGATGAACAATTAGTATGGCATTATCCTTCCTGGCCTTACTCAGGTTGGACATGGTATGGTGATCCCAACCATACATGGCTATTAGATGAACCTTTAGACATAGCCAAAGAAACAATTATGAATATCAATTCCACGGGTTGTGAAGCTTGTATTGTCTTTGGACATGACAGGCAGGGAACTGGAGGATATGGTAACCATCCATTTAGATTTGAATACGATAATAAAACCTATACTTTTATGCAGAATGGAAGTCTTCCTACTAATATCATTACAGCATTGGAAACTTATTTGGCTGCATTAGAAACTGGAGAATGGTTTACTAATCATTCTCCAAATTGGATTGAATATTCAACGACAGGTAATCATTTCATTGATTCAGAGTTATTATTTCATTACATAATGAGTTTTATTATGGAATGTGGAGATGTAGCTTATGGAATAGAAAGAGCATTAGTGCAAACTGATATTGAAAATGAAAATATTCTGCATGCAGTCTTGAATCCTGAAGAAGCTGAAGACAAAATAACGAAGGAAAAATATTATACTAATGTATTTAATTTTATTTTATCAGATGGAGAAGATATATACGTATTCAGGAATTCTTATGATGATCAAGCTGAAGAACCAAATACCTGGGATAAAAAGCATGAACTTTCTTATATCGAACATAATGATTTCTATGCTATCAAAACTGTTGAACCAACAGTAGCAGGTACGTTAATAAAACAATTTGATCTTATGAAATTCAGCCGCGATGAAGATCCTGAAATTATTTTTGATCTTGATTTTGAAATTAAGGAATTTGAAGAAGATGGTTATAACTGGGTTTCATTCCCATTATTAGAGCGAGATGAAACGACTAATGCAACTGAAGATATAGTTCCTTATCTTGATCGTCTTTATCCCTTTTCCGATATTGATTATATTGAGTTGATTTTTGAAGATGATATTGAGTTAGATTATTATCCGATCCCTCAATGGGATCCTGGAGATTATGATGTTCATAGTACATTGGCTTATAAGATCGATATTGATTCCGACGATGATGATTTCATTTTACCAATGACAGGAAGTCGCATGGAACCAGATTATATAATCGAGGATGATTTCGATGCTTACACAGATTACTGGATAGGTTATTGGCTACCAGAGACCCAGAATATCGCTGATGCTCTGGATGATCTTTGGGGCTATGTAGAAACAGTCTCAGCTCAGGATTGGTATTATGATAAGTGCAGTAATTATAGAGGTATCGGAGAAGCTACACCAGTCTCATGGTCAACAACTGGTAAAAATATGGAATATGGAAAAGGTTTCATTATAACTTTTAACGATGATTTCAGTGATTTCTATTGGACACAGGCTAGTTCCAGAACCATTACAGAAGGTTATGATATTATAGAATCATCGAATTTTTCGTTCAATGAATTACCCTCATATGAAGTTATTGATGTAATTGATATACCAGCCAATGTAACTGAAATCGGAGTATTTCAAGACGAAACTTGCGTAGGTGCCGTAACAGTTCCGGAACCGAATATTCAAATCTTGGTTTATACTCAAGCTGTAGCCCGTGATGAAATACCTTTAAGTCTAAAGGTGATCACTGGTCGAAGCTTGGTAAGCCCTGTTATAAACTATAATGTATTTAACGAAAATACTGATTTGTTTGAGCCTGGCAGCATAGTAGCGGGGCATCAGAAATCGTCTATAATTATGCTGGGTAATATTGGTGAACCAGAAGAAAATGAAACACCATCAATTGATGATCTAAAATTGCATGGTAATTATCCAAATCCTTTCAATCCAACCACTAACATATCTTTCTCGTTACCAGCAGATCAAGATATTGAACTGGTAGTTTACAACATGAAAGGTCAATTAGTGCGGAAACTTGTACAAGGTCAATTCACTTCCGGCGTACATTCCGTTACTTGGGATGGAAAAGACGATAATAGTAAAAATGTCGGTTCAGGTTTGTACTTCTACAAACTCATAACCACTGATCAGGAAATATCAAAGAAAATGCTATTACTTAAGTAGCAATAATTATTCATCCTTTTGCCCCTCTCTTTGGGCGTGGCTTCGTTTATTACGAAACACCGCTTCTCTCAAAGAGGTTACTATAAAGAGAGGGGTTGGGGTGAGTTTGAAGGAAACTATGAAACCAAAACTACTTACAATACTATTTGTGCTAATTTGTGCTAATTCGTGGTTACACTCCACTCTCTGGGAAATCAAACAAGACGGTACCGGCAACTTCACCACCATCCAGCAAGGCATCGACACTTCTGTAGATGCAGACACAGTTCTAGTTTTTCCAGGTACTTATCTCGAAAACATTAACTACAATGGTAAGAGTATTGTTGTAGGCAGTTTGAATTTAACAACCGGTGATGAACAATATATTTTACAAACAATAATAGACGGAAATCAAAATGGTAGTTGTATTCAGATTATGTCTGATGAAGACAGCACCACAACAATATTTGGATTTTCTATTACAAATGGTTCTGGAACTGTAGATCCTTATTACGAAATGGGTGGAGGTATCTATATTGATCATTCTAATTTGAAAGTTGTTAACTGCTATATATATAGAAATTTTGCATATGGAGGTGGGGGAATTTATTTTGATTTTTCCCATTTAGATATATCTGGAACAAAAATATTTAATAACCACTCTACTGCAGGAGGTGGAGGTATTGCAATCCTTCGAAATTCTACAATAATATTTGATACTAATAATTTATGTGATATCTATCTAAATTACTCCGCAAAAGGTAATGATATTTTTAAGAATTTTCTAAGCCCACCGGTCCTAGTAAATGTTGATACATTCACCGTTACAGAAAGTTCATTATATTTCATCAATTCGACTTCAAGTACAGGCGTACCATTGAATGATGTAATCTTAAATGCTAATCATGCTAAGATAGAACAAGTTTATTGCGATCTATATGTTTCCGAAAGTGGTGTTAATACCAATAGTGGTTTAACTGTGGATGATCCTTTAAAAACATTGAACTATGCTTTAGCTTTGCTGAGTGATGAAAGCACTGAAATATATACAGTTAATGTAGCTAATGGTACTTATTCAAAAAACTTAAACCAACAATGTTTCCCTCTTAATATGCCAGGCAATATTTCGATTATCGGTGAATCGATGGATAGTGTGCTCTGGGATGCACAAGAACAGTGTATGTTCATCAATGACGAAAATGCAAAAGCGAGTTATATTATTAAGAATATTAGCTTTATAAATGGACGAGAAATAAGTTCTGCTTCAGCTATCAGGATTGATACTGATACTATGCCGGAACCATGTGTTTCTTTTGAGAATCTTTTTTTTACAGGTTGTATAAGGGATAATGGATTTATCATATTTGTGTCATCATTAAAAACTCGTTTTTTAAATGTTAGTTCTATTGATAACGAAAGCGGATTTGTTCGTTTTCATAGATGTAGCACAAATGACCCAGTTATAGAGATGGAAAACATTAAGATAATAAATAATCATGAACTAATTGTATCCGATCAAACACCTTTTTATCAGATGAAATTCGATGCGAATTTTAATGGCCCTATGAGTGTGATCATGAAGAATGTAGAGATATCAGATAATGTTCGATATACATATAATCCTGAATACCTTACAACTGCTGTTATAAAAGTTGTAGTTGAAGTAGATCTATATCTTATTAACGCAACAATTGGGAACAATATTGTTCCCCTAGGAGCAGATGGTGGCACTATCTTCATCCAGGAAATGGATAATAATGTTCATATTTACAACTCCATTTTATATGGTGATAATCCTCATGAGATTTATTTATATAATTTTAATGATCCCAATCATTATTCAAGCGTTACTGTTTCCCATTCTTTAGTAGAAGGTGGAGCAGCTGGGATTCAAAATCCTTATTCATGGAATCAGGTAGATTGGTTAGAAGGCAACATAGACGAAGATCCCCTTTGGCTAGATACTGGAGATAATCCTTATTACTTACAATCTGTCTCTCCCTGCATCGATGCTGGAACATCAGATCTACCGGAAGGAATCGAACTTCCAGAATACGACTTAGCTGGTAATCCCCGTATTTATGGAAACATTATTGATATGGGAGCTTACGAATGGCAAGGTGTTGGAATCGAAGATGAAGAAATCCCTCAGTTATCACCTTTCAAAACTCAAATATCCAATTATCCCAATCCATTTAATCCATCTACGACCATCAAATTGGAACTTGCTGATGCAGGTAAAATTGAATTAGCAATTTTTAATGTTAAAGGTCAAAAAGTAAAAACTCTTATTGATGCTTTTACAAATAAAGGTACTTTTGAAACTAACTGGAACGGAGAAGATGAAAAAGGCAAATCTGTTTCAAACGGTCAGTATGTAGTTAAATTACAGCAGAATGGAAAAGAAACTGCTACTAAAATCATGCTTTTAAAATAGAAGTTAGAAAGAAGTTGCTTGTAACAAACGTGCCCACAATGAGTAAGAAAAAAAGCGGGAATAGTCGTGGCACACGCAAAACATTAAACAAAATTCCGATTCGTTCCATGTTAATGTCTATTACTCATTATTGCTTGATTCATTAATTCATTTGCAATTCTTACTTTTACTAAATATTGACGATACAATTTTGGATATTTCATATAGATGTCATTTTCAGTTTCTCCATTTGTAATAATTGTTTCAAATGTCCAATCCTTCAATTCACATTCAGTATATGATCTTGAAATGATTATATCCATTTTTTTCCAATCTGCTAGTGTGTAGTTTGTGCCATTATTCTTATTAAAGTCTATTCTTACTAGATCTATATCGATATTCTCTTTTGATTCTATTTTTATAACAATTGGCTCTCTTTGTTGTGGTGCTATCTTTTTTTCAAGTTTTGCAATTCTATAATTATACTTCATAATCTCTTTTCTAATACTTCTAATCTTGTTATAATATCCTCAATTTCTATATACTTCATTACAGTATAAATAATATATTTAGCTGATCTTAGCTTAATAGTTTCACTTTTACTTTCTAACAGGCTTTTTAATACATTCACAGCAATTTGTGTAGATTGTTTCAATTCACTAATTGAATCACAAAGAATTGTTTTTCGAAATGATTCTACTTCTTTTCTATATTGTGGATTACTCAACCAAGTATAATATGTTGATCTACCTATCTTTGCTTTTTTTACACCTTCATTCACGTTTTTAGCACTAATAGTCAGAGGAATCGACTTTAATTGTTTATCAGTTAATTCTGTACCATTTTGTTCATTTTTGTCCATATTCAATCCTTATTATACTGGTTTGAAATGCGGATGGGAAGAAATACATTACTGCATATAGCTTTGTCTTAGCCGTTGTTGGTGGTTTATTATGGGTAATATTGCTTTTAGTTTATAGATTTTATCAAGTTCTTCGAAGATTTCAGTGTAATTCTGGTTCGAAAACTGGTTGCTTTGGGATACCAAATTATTACACCGGTTTGAATTTTCAAACCGGTGTTTTTTTATTTATTGCTTTCTAAATACTTTTTTGTTAAAAACCGATTATTCCCTTTTCTTAATGTAATTCCGTTATTGTCCATCAGGTCTAACATCAATATGGCGTTGGTGCGATTACCTAAGATCATATCTCGGAATTGAGCTACAGTGATTCCATCAGAATTATTGTTTATGTGCTCTATTATCATCTTCTTTGATTTTTCTACAAAACTGGCGTGAAGATAACGTTTTTGGATGAAATGAATGGTTTTATTATCGGTCATAAAATTAAGGATTTGTAATAATTGTTTTTCGTTAATACTGCTAGATACAGCAGCGGAAATTTCTACCAGATCAGCAGATGCATTTCCAATTGATTGCATGAAAGAATTAATTTTATCGATAGTTTGGGTCATGTTGCTATCGATCTGAACTCGATGAGAAGAGATCTTCCAGGTTCGATCTGATGGAACTAATTTTCCATCATCTTGAAGTTTTTCCAGCATCAGCTTAAGAACATCCCTGGTTGAATCATTTTGATCTGAGCCGAATATCCCCATCAGTTCTTTAAAAGTGCGACCACTTTCTCTTAAAGGATTTTTTTTATGAAATTCTTGCAAATTAGTAAGAATTTTATTCTGAGATGCAGTGGCAATTTTCTTCATCATCAGAAGTATATTATCACCTTTTTGAAAGAAGATAATATCGCCTGGCAATTGCTGGAATATAACATCGATCAAATCATCAGGTTTCACATCGAGGATTAAGGCAATATCTTTATGAGAGATTGGTAAAGTAGTTTTACGAACTTCTGCAGCTACCAGCTCGTGAAGTTCTCCATCAGAAATTTTCTTAACTACTTCTACATGGTTAGATCTGCGTCGACGGTGGTGCAGGGGATAGGGGTCGACCACATGACCTCCACCAATCGTGAGGTTACCAGATGAATTCCTGATAATGAATTTATCTCCGAGATGGGTAATTATTTCCTGTGGTAGATAGATCTGAGCCAGTCCGTTTTCTCCATTTTGCAGTACATCTTTATCCAATAGATGCATTCGGCACATTAACCTGTTTGTTCCTAACAGAAAAATTACCTGGCTCCATAAACCAAGAGCTATTTCCTTCTGGAAAATCTGTACTTTAACATCAATTAACTTGGTTGGTTCCAGCAATCGATTCGAGAGCACCATCCCTCTTCTAAAATCCTTCTGCTTGAATCCTACAAGATTAAAGGAGGCGCGATCACCAGCTTTGATATTTTCTACTTCTATACCATGATGCTCAAGTCTCCTAATTCTTAATTCTTTGTTACCGGGAAGCATATACACAGGATCATTTTTGCCAATTGAACCGGAAATTACAGAGCCGTTCATGATAGTACCAAATCCTTCACGAGTGAAAACTCGATCGATGTACATACGAAAAAGTCCTTCATTATTTCTTTCTGGAATTTCTTCGATTATTTTCGATATTGCAGTTAAGAGTTCAGGAATTCCATCTCCAGTAGTTGATGAAACTTGCATGATCGGTGCATCAGCAAGAAAAGAATCTTGTACGAATTCAGAAACTTCTTCGTTCGCGAGTTCCAATAATTCAGAATCTACTAAATCTATTTTTGTTAGAACAATGATGCCATGTCTCACATCCAGGATCTTCATAATATCCAGATGCTCACTGGTTTGCTGCATTATTCCTTCATCAGCAGAAATTATGAACAAAACAAAATCGATTCCGCAGGCTCCGGCAACCATAGTTTTTATAAAATCTGCATGACCGGGAACATCAACTATCCCAACGCTATTTCCGTCGGGAAGATCAAGGTGAGAGAAGCCGAGATTTATGGTGATGCCGCGTTCTTTTTCTTGCTTATGTGTATCGCAATCAAAACCGGTAAGTGCCTTTATAATGGTTGTTTTACCGTGATCAACATGACCTGCTGTACCCATTATTAAATGTTTATTTTCCATTATTCCTTCTATAACTTAAATTTCTATTTCATGTTTGAAAGCTGGTTTTTTACGTCAAGCAGACATTTGTTTCAAACAAAAAACCTGCTGAAAATCAGCAGGTTAAATACATTGTTTTATAGTTTAAATTAATTATTTTTTTCCCAGTCAGTACCATCAGCTGAATCTTTCAATTGAATCCCGATCTTTTTTAGATCGTCTCGGATTGCATCGGCCATTTGCCAATTTTTCTCAGCTTTGAAATTGATTCGATATTGGATTAGAAGTTCGATCAATTCATTGGAGATGGAATCGACATTATCTTTCAATTTACCTTCCAGATCAGTGAAGAAACCCAGAATATTTCCCAAATCCACTAATAGATGGGCATAGTTTTTATCATCTGAATTACGGCATTTCTTAGCTGCATCAAACATAACAGCAATGGCTTTAGCTGTGTTGAAATCGTCATCCATGGCATTAATGAAAATCTCTTTCATTTTCTTTTGATCATCAGAATATTCAAATTGCTCATCTTTAATTGATAGATAATTCGTACTCTTCAGAGCAACGTAAAAATTCTTCACAGCCTGTTGAGATTCGATCATAATATCTTCATTATAATCTATTGAACTACGGTAATGCTTGGAAAGGAAGAAGAAGCGAATAGTTTCAGCATCATATTTTTTAAGCACATCACGAGTCAGGAAGAAGTTGTCTAAACTTTTAGACATTTTCTCGCCGGTGATATTCAAGAATCCTCCATGCATCCAATATTTGGCGTGAATACAGCCATTGGAAGCTTTTGCCTGAGCAACTTCATTTTCGTGATGCGGAAAGATAAGATCTATACCGCCACCATGAATGTCGAAAGTTTCTCCCAGTAGTTTTCGTGACATAACTACACATTCCGTATGCCAGCCGGGTCGGCCTTCGCCCCAAGGGCTTGACCATTTGGGCTCGCCTGGTTTGGCTTTCTTCCACAAGGTAAAATCTCCGGGATGTTTCTTTTGAATATTTGCCTCTACACGCGCTCCTGCCTGTAAGTCTTCGATTTTTTTGCCGGAAAGTTCACCATAAGATTTATCTGATTCAATGGAGAAATAAACATCTCCATTTGATTCGTAGGCATTTCCCTTATCTTCCAAATCTTTGATCAAATCGATCATTTCGGAAATATATTCTGTAGCTTTAGGATTATGGTCTGCCGGATTTATACCGATTGCTTTTGTGTCATCCAGAAATGCTGTTATGTATTTTTCGGCAATCTTTGTAACTGGGGTTTTCTCTTTATTAGATTGCTCGATCAGCTTGTCATCAATATCGGTGATATTTTGCACGTAAGTTACGTCAAAACCTTTATAGGTGAAATACTTTCTTACGACATCAAAAAAGAGAAAAGTACGAGCATTACCAACATGGAAAAAATTGTAAACAGTGGGGCCACAAAGGTAAATTTTAACTTTACCTGGTGTTACAGGAACAAAATCTTCCTTCTTTCTGGTGAGTGTATTATATATTTTCATTCTACAATCCTAACCTAAAATAATTTTCTCAAATCCAATTACAGTTGATAAAATGTCAAATAGTTAATGATGATAATTGTGGATCAAGCCTACTTAAAAGACAGAACTGTCAGCTTGGATTTTCCAATATTTTTATCGTATGAAATATATTCTGACCATTTATCATCAAGTTTTTCAAAAGCAGAATGTTCGACTACGATTTTACCCTCTGGTTTCAATAATTCAAACTCATGGCAGAGCTCTATGGTCTTATTTATTAAATTTTTTTCATAAGGAGGATCCATCAGGATCAGATCAAATTGTTTAGGACACGTTTTTATGTATGAACTAACCTTTTTTCGATGGATTTTGCACTCTTCTGAACAATGCAATTTTTCCATGTTTCGAAGAATTGTTCTGATTGATTTTTCAGAAAATTCAACAAAATTTGTAAATGATGCACCACGACTTAATGCTTCTAAACCTAATGATCCGCTACCAGCATATAAATCTAAAACAGTTTGGTCAGTGATGTCGCCCAAAACTGAGAACACAACTTCTCGAGTATAATCTGTTGTTGGTCGTGCTGTGTTACCGGGAACACTGAACAGATTGGATTTCTTAAATCTACCTGCAATTATTCTCATATTTCATTTCCTGGGATAGGAGAATTTTATCTCAATCTGTTGAGGTTTTTTTACAAAATGCGGACATCCTAATAAAATGGTTGTAGCTAACTGCTTGCATGTTAGTTCACAATTTTCACATAGTTTATTTATTTCTTTTTCTTTCATTTTCTATTACTGGATAATTTAATTTTTAATTGTAGTAAGAATAATGTTGAATTATGAATTACTACTTATCCTTTTCCTTTTCGGAATTCTTGTTTTTTCCACTTATTTTTGAAGTCATGATTTTGTATCCGGGCTTAACATCAAATTCTTCCAGGATCATGTCTTCAGGTTCAATTTCATATTCCAAAAGATCATCAGTTTCATCATCGAGATCATTCTCTTTAGATTCAGAATCTAACTCTTCAATAACTTCCTTTTCAGATTCTTTTTCATCTAAAACTTTTTCTTCTGGCTCAACGACCCGCTCTTCGATGACTTTTTCTTCAGGTTCGGTATCTAGTTCTTCGATGATTTCTTCTTCAGGCTCAGCAGCTAGTTCTTCG
>SWBY01010115.1_pt1 | contig 31209 bp, 31 predicted proteins | sample 4693071 | NCBI WGS metagenome assembly SWBY01 (sample SAMN10267273, study PRJNA491770) | bioreactor metagenome | isolation source: DHS bioreactor inoculated with marine methane seep sediment | place: Japan: Omine Ridge, Nankai Trough | collected 2006-05-06 | reverse complement strand
CGCTTGCAACGATGGGGCATGATGTATCGAATGTGCTGACACCTTTTCTGAAACGCGTGGCCAGCGAACTGCGGCTACCGCTGGTTTATGCCAGTCAAACGCTGGGAGACATGCTCGAATTCAGCGAAAAAGTCGCGGTCATGGACCAGGGACGCGTGGTCCGGCTCGGCTTGCTGAACGATCTGTTGAGAGAGGTTGGCATGATTCAGAAAATCGGCTTGAGCCAATTCGAGAATAAGATGCGGGCGACGATCATCGCGCACGACATTCCGAATGGCTGCACGCTCGCGGAAACCTACGGCACCGAATTGATACTGCCTTTGCGCAGCGACTTGGCGCCGGGCACTTCGATCGCGGTCACCCTATCCTCGAACGAAATCGCGCTATCGCGCGGCTACATAGCGGGCATTTCGATGCAGAATCAAATCAAGGGCCGGATTTGCGCGCTTATTCCCGCCGAAAACGGCATATTGGTTCAAATCGATTGCGGCAACGTCTGGATAGCCGGCATTTCGCTGAAGGCCTGCCAGGATATGAACCTGAACGAAGGCGACAGCGTTTATTGCCTGGCCAAAACCGTCGCATTTTCCTACCGGGCCAATACCGATCCAAAATCGTTCGGAGGGCTGTTCGGGAGGCGATAGCAATCAGCCGTTACTTGAAACCTGCATTATGCGGCAAAATTTGACCCAATCAGCATTATTTCAGTATCGATTGTTAATCGGGCTGTTCATTTTCCTTGATTCCCAGGCGTTTTAATCGGGCAATTCCCACGGATTGATGCCCTGATACCGTCATACGTAGGGGCAAACCTGTGTGTCCGTCCTTGCCTAACCCGGATATTTCATGAAACCACAGAGAACACGAAGAACACGAAGAAAATCATGGCGTTATCATTTACCACCGATAACTTCATAAGCTCATCATGAAATATTTCTAAGTATTTGAATTGAAAAGCCTTCGTGTACTCGATTGCTGTTCCAGACGCAATTCTACCGCCTCCATCCTTGGAGGCGTTCGTGTCCTTCGTGGTGAAATATTCAGGCAAAAGGTTCGCCTTTGGCTAACGGTTCTCCGATAGCCCATTGTGCACCCGAAACAGGGCGGACACGTAGGTCCGCCCCTACAATGCATCCAATACGCCGCGCGCGAAATCCAGCAATACGGTTTTGTCTTCATTGCTTAACTTCTCGCCGGCATGGATTTTTTGCCGCTGTGGCTCCAGTTGACCGGCCAGGGCGCGGGTCAGCCTGTCGCCGGCCGCGTTGATCCCGGTGATAGGGATGGCATCGAACAAGCCTTCGTTCAGGGCCTGCAGGATGACGATCTGCTCAAACGCCGTCAGCGGCCGGCTTTCCGGTTGCTTCAATACTTCCCGCACGCGCCGGCCCCGTTCGATATTGCGGCGCGTGGCTTCGTCCAGGCGCGTGCCGAAACGCGCGAAGGTTTCCAATTCCTCAAACTGCGAATAGGCCAGCCGCAGTTGTCCGGATACGTCCAGATAACCCGGCAACTGGGCCTTGCCGCCGACGCGCGAGACCGATTTGCCGACATCGACGGCCGGCAGGTCGCCTTTCTGGAACAGTATCGGCGACAGATAAACCTGGCCGTCGGTAATCGAAATCAGGTTGGTCGGTATGTAGGCGGACAGGTTTTGCGCCTGGGTTTCAATGATCGGCAGGGCCGTCAGGCTGCCGCCGCCGTGTTCGGGTTTCAGCCGGGTGGCGCGTTCCAGCAGGCGCGAATGCAGGTAAAAGATATCGCCCGGATAGGCTTCGCGGCCCGGCGGCCTGCGCAGCAGCAGCGACAGTTCGCGGTAGGCGTGGGCATGGCGGGTCAAATCGTCGTAGACCACCAGCACGTCCTCGCCCTGGGTCATGAACCATTCGGCAATGCTGGCGGCGGCATAAGGGGCGATATACTGCACGCCCGGCGTGGTCTCGCCCGGCGCCACCAGCACGATGCAGTTTTTCAGTGCATCCTGCGCGCGCAATCGCTCGATGACCTTGGCCACGGCCGAGCCGCGCTGGCCGATCGCGCAATAGACGCAAATGACGTTTTTATTGGTCTGGTTCAGTATCGTGTCGACCGCGACCGCGGTCTTGCCGGTCTGGCGATCGCCCAGGATCAGCTGACGCTGACCGCGGCCGATCGGGATCAGGGCGTCGATGACTTTGATGCCGGTCTGCAGCGGCACCGATACCGGCGCGCGCTCGATGATCGGCCGGGCCTCGCGCTCGATCGGCCAGCGCCGGCCGGTCCGTACCGTGCCGGCATTATCCAGCGGACGCCCCAATGGATCGAGCACGCGTCCCAGCAATTCCCGGCCGACCGGTATGTCGACGACGCGGCCGGTGCGTTCGACGCGGCTGCCGGCGCTGAGGTCGGATTCCTCGCCCAGTAGCACCGCGCCGATTTCGGCGGGGTCCAGATTGAAGGCCATACCCATGACGCCGTTTTCAAAGCGCAGCAGTTCCATGGCTTTGGTGCCCGGCAAGCCTGCCACGCGCGCCACGCCGGTGCCGACCTGCATCAGCCGGCCGATTTCACGCTCTTGCAGGGCGAAGTCATGTCCGGCGATGGCCGTATCGATGTGCTCCAGCGCCTGCCGGATAAATTGTTCAAGTAAGTTGTTCATGATCGGCCGGTGTCAGCAGATCGGCGTCAAGTTCGGCCAGATAGCGCTCGATATTCCATTCCCAGCTTCTGCCGCCGGCTTCCAGGGCGATGCCGCAGATCAACCGCGCATCCTGCTCAAACTGTATGGCGTCGGCGGCATTGTTCAGCCTGTCCTTGATGCGCTGGCGCAAGGTTTCGTCGACCGGGAAACTGGTAATGACCGTGACCGTACGGCTTTGCCCGAGCGCCGCCCGCTCGGGACCGGGCAGGTTCGACAATTGCCGCAGAAACTGCTCGACGATGCGCTGCTCCAGGGTCTGATCGGCCAGCCCTGCCAGGATTTTACCGCCCAGCCGCAGGGCTTTATCGGCGATGGCCCGCCCGACTGCCGTGCCGAGTTCCTGTTGCTCCTGGCGCATTTGTTCCGAGAAGCGATTTTTTTTCTGCCGGATTTCATCGTCCAGATGTTGCAGCCGCTCGGTTTTTTCGGCTTCGGCCCGCGCCCTGGCCTCGGACAGGACTTTTTCCCGTTCGCGATGAAGGCCTTGCAGGCTGGCCTCATACTGTTGTTTCAGGCTTTCGGCTTGCGCCCGCTGGTCCATCACCGCTTGGCGCTGCTCAACCAGATTCCGCTCGCGGGCCGCCATGGCATTGATGATAGGCCGGTACAGGAACTTCTTCAGCAAGCCGATCAGAATCAGAAAATTGACGATCTGGGCGCCGGTCGTAAACCAGTCTATCTCCATGAATCAGCCCCCTGCCCTGGCGATGACGTAGTCCCAGAACGGATTGGCGAAAATCAGGATCATCGAGATGACGAAACAGTAAATGCCCGTGGATTCAACCATCGCCAGGCCGACGAACAGCGTGCGCGTGATCGTATTGGCTTCGTCGGGCTGCTGGGCGATGGCGCTCAGTGCCTGGGCGACGGCGCGCCCTTCGCCGAGCGCGGGTCCGATGGCGCCGATGGCCATCGTCAAGCCTGCGGTAAAAACCGATACCATGCCGATCAGACTGATTTCATTCATGTTGTACTCCTTAAAGTTAGCAAAGCGACCGCGACATCCCGCCATTAATCCGCCTGATCGCCGGAGGTTGCCGAGGCGATATAAACCATGGCCAGGATCGAGAAAATATACGCCTGTATGGAGCCGGTCAGCAAACCCAGCACCTGCATGACCACCGGAAAAAAGAACGGCGTCAGGCTGATCAGGATGCCGGCCACCACCGTGCCGCTCATGATGTTGCCATACAGCCTGACCGCCAGGGCCAGCGTGCGCGAAAACTCGCCGATGATATTGAACGGCAACATGAACACGCTCGGGCGGGCATATTGCTTGAGATAGCGCCATAATCCCACCTGGCTGATGCCGTATGCCGGCACGGCGACAAAGACGCAGATGGCCAGGGCGGTCGTGGTCGAAAGCGAGCCGGTCGGCGGCAGATAGCCCGGCACCACGGCCAGCAGGTTGGACAGAAAGATAAACAGGAATAAGGTGCCGATCAGCGGCAGATAGCGCGCGGGATTCTGCTGGCCGATTTCGTGGATTTGCTTGTTGACAAAAAACACGATGACTTCCAGCAGATTCTGAAATCTTGATATAGGCGCGTCGATCGACAGCCGGCGGGTAATAAGGAAACTGCCTACCGTCAACAATGCCATGACCAGCCAGGTAAACGCCAGCGTGGCATTGATTTTAACAAAGCCGTATTGCCATAGAATGATCTGGTCAGGGTTGTTAATCATTTTTGTGCCCTTGTCGAGTTGTCATCTATCCTGTGGGGGCGACTTCGGTCGCCCTTTTTTCTCCGAACAGGCGACTGAAGTCGCCCCCACAATAGTGTTCCTCCCCATCCAACTCTCACTACCAGGAGAAGGCGCTTTAATGCGCCTGATCAATAGCAACCGGACGCCGACAAATCCCACCAGGCACAACAGCACAGACTGCCAGCTCCATCTGATGACCGCATAAAACCCGGAGGCGACCAGCGCATTGCGCAGAATAAAACTGCCCAGCATCCACAGAGCCGGATGCCTCGCCGTTGGCAAACGGCGTACCGTGAACCAAAGCCCGCCAAAATAACAAAATCCCAGCACAACGCCCCAGAGCATAATACCGGCATACAGGTAAACGCTTTCAGTCACGGTCGCGCTCCTTGCCGATCCAGCGCCAGGCGTTCATGCAGCCCAGCGCCACGCCGACGAACAGTAAGGTTAAGGTCCACGACACCTGGCCGGGCCACTGCCGGTCGATCCACAAGCCCAGGGCGATGCCGGCCAGGGTCGGAATCGCGATCGACCAGCCGATCAGCCCGAACATGCCCAGGCCGAACCAGACGCTATGGCGTTTGTCTCGGCGTGCCTTGAGCTTGCGTTGGGCCTGCCGGTCGACCGACTGGCTGATTTTATCGCCCGGGGCTTCAGGTTTGTGTTTGTTCATCATTATTCCTGCATCTGCGTGAACCGGCGCAATACGCCGGCTTCCAGCCTGGCCAGCGCGCTGCGGGTCAGTCGCTCGGCCTCGTCCTGTTGCTTGAAGCGTTCCTCGACCGTTTCGCGCAGGGTCGCCAGATCATCGCCGCGCACCGCGTTGGGCGTCGAAATCAGCACCTCGGCGCCGCATTTGACCAGGATCCCCTCATCGACCGCGATAAACACCTCTCCGCCTGTTTCCGGGACATACATCAGCAAGCCCGGCACCAGCGCGGCAACGAAATCGACGTGGCGAGGCTCCAGGCAGAATGAGCCGTTCCCGGCTTCGGCGATGATCTTCCGCACCGGTTCGTCGATCAGGATCTGGCTAGGCAGCAGCAGTTTTAGTCTCACGGTTTACCTCGTCGATCGTGCCGATCATGTATAACGCCTGTTCGTCGGTCCGGGCGAATTCATCGTTCAGTATGCGTTCGCAGCCGGTCAGCGTATCGTTCAGACTGACCAGGCTGCCCTTGCGCCCGGTGAAATGCTCGGTCGTGGCGAACGGCTGCGTCAGAAAGCGCTCCAGCCGGCGCGCGCGGTTGACCGTGGCCCGGTCGTTTTCGCTCAGTTCCTCCAGGCCCAGCATGGCGATAATATCCTGCAATTCGTCATATTCGGCCAGCACCCGGCGCACTTCGATGGCGATCGCGTAATGGCGGTCGCCGACCACGGCGGCATTGAGCATTTTGGAGCGCGAGGCCAACGGGTCGACGGCCGGGTAAAAGCCCTGGCTGGCACGCTTGCGCGACAGCACGATGGAGGCCGACAGATGGCCGAACACATGGGTGGCGGCCGGATCGGTAAAATCGTCGGCCGGCACGTAAACGGCCTGGATCGAGGTCATGCTGCCGTTGGCCGTGTTGGTGATACGTTCTTCCAGTTCCGCCAGCTCGGTCGCCAAGGTCGGCTGGTAACCGACGCGCGACGGAATCCGGCCCATGAGCCCCGAAACCTCGGAGCCGGCCTGAATAAACCGGAAGATGTTATCGATCAGCAGCAGCACGTCGCGCCGCGTCTCGTCGCGGAAATACTCGGCCACGGCCAGCGCCGTATGGCCGACGCGAAAGCGCACGCCGGGCGGTTCGTTCATCTGGCCGAAAATCAGCACCGAATCCTTCAGCACGTTCGCCTCGTCCATGGTGCGGTAGAGTTCCTCGGCCTCGCGGCAGCGCTCGCCGATGCCGCAGAACACGCTGACGCCGCGGTAATGGCCGACCATGTTATGGATCAGTTCAGTAATCACCACGGTCTTGCCGACGCCGGCCCCGCCGAACAGCCCGGCCTTGCCGCCCCGCTCCAGCGGCACCAGCAGGTCGATGATTTTGATGCCGGTCTCGAACACCTCGGAGGCGGTGCTGCGTTGCGCCAGCGACAAAGGCGGCTGGTAAATGGAGCGGTTGTGTCCGCCGGCTATGGCCGGCTTGCCATCGATGGCCTGGCCGAACACGTTGATCATGCGGCCCAGCAGCGCCTCGCCGACCGGCACGGACAGAAAGCGGCCGGTATCGGTCACGGGCGCGCCGCGCTCCAGCCCTTCGGTGGAATGAAAGGCGATGCAGCGCGCATCGGTTTCAGTCAGATGGCCGGCGACTTCGAGCACGATATCGCCCTCCGTGCCGGCCAGCAACATTTGATTGATGCCGGGCAGCGCCGTCGTGAAAGCGACGTCGACAATGCTGCCCTTGACCGATTTAACGCGGCCCGTGGCAGGGTTTTGATGAGATTCGTTAGCATCGGTCATACATCAAGCTTGTTTGTTAGTTAAACGCTGGTCAAGGTATTTTTACCACGAAGGCCATGAAGAACACGAAGGTTTTAAGGATTAAAAACGCTTTTTCCTGATAACACGCAACCTTCAGTCTGGTTTCTATTCGTTCCCGCGTTCCTGCGTGGAAATGCATATCGAGGCTTCGGGGCGACCGGTATGGATTCCCACGGAGGAGAGACTGTGAAAGAATTAGTGAAAAACGTCATAAAAAGCCTTATTCACCACGAAGATCACGAACGACTGCAGGGATGCAGGAGGTAGAGCAACGCAGGAGCAGTTGCCGAGGATACGAAGAAAAAATTAAGTTAATCAATAGCTTAAAACTTCGTGCTCTTCGTGTCCTTCGTGGTTAAATCCTTTAAATTGAATACTTTCACAGTCTCAGGACCGTGGGAACCAGAAGGCCATCGGTTTCAATGCCTATGATGCCTGAGCGCTTGCCTCGCCCTGGTGCCGGTCGCGCGCCAGCAGCAGATAAAAAGGCGGCACGATGAATAAGGTAAACAGCGTGCCGCCGATGCCGAGGCCGGTGATGACCACCAGGCCGATATCGAAGCGGCTGGCGGCGCCGGGTCCTGTCGCCAGCAACAGCGGCACCATGCCGACCATGGTCGATACGGCCGTCATAAGAATTGGCCGCATGCGAATCATGGCCGCCTGTTCCACGGCATCGTGTTTGGACAGCCCTTCCCGGATCTGCAGTTGGTTGGCGAATTCAACGATCAGGATGCCGTTTTTCGCCGTCAACCCGATCAGGGTGATCAGGCCGATCTGCGTGTAGATATTGATCGAGGCAAACCCCAGCATCAGAAACGCCAGCGCGCTGGCGATGGACATCGGCACCGAGGTCATGATAATGAGCGGATCGCGCCAGCTTTCGAACTGTGCGGCCAGGATCAGATAAATCACCAGCAGGGACATGAAAAAAGTGATGACCAGTTCGCTGCCCTGCTGCGCATACTGGCGCGAGACGCCTGTGTAATCAAAGGTGTAGCCGCGCGGAAACACGTCGCGGGCCAGTCGCTCCAGATACGCCATGGCGTCTCCCAGGGCGATGCCCGGCTGCGGCGAGCCTGAGACCGTCAGGCTGTTAAGCTGCTGAAACTGGGTCCGCTTGCTGGGTTCCACCGATTTTTCGATGTGAACCAGCGATGACAGCGGCACCTGGCCGCCCGATTCCGTGCGCAGGTAATAATCCCTGAACTTGCTGGTATCGAAGCGGGACAAGTCGTCCACCTGGGGTATGACTTTGTAACTGCGGCCCTGCAGATTGAAGCGGTTGATATAGCTCTCGCCCAGCAATGCCGCCAGATTGCGACCGATTTCCTCCATCGAGATGCCGAGATCGGCGGCCCGGTTGCGATCGATCACCAGCGTGGCCATGGGGCGGGTGAATTCGACTTCCTTCATCAGAAACGAAAACTGCCCGCTGCCCATGGCCGAGTTTACCAGCTCATCGGCAAGCTGATCGATCTGCGCATAATCGGCATCGCTCTGTATCACGAACTGCAGCGGCAGGCCGCCGCCCGATCCGGGCAGGCTCGGGCGCGGAATCACGGCGGTCTGGAAACCGGCGATGTCATTGACCTTGTCCTGCAGTTCCGGCTGGATATCCATTTGCGAGCGCTGGCGCTCGGTCGTCGACGGCATTTTAAAGCCGCCGAACACGACGTTGTCGTCGCCGCCGAAGCCGAGCAGCACGAAGCTTTCGTAATATTCCGGAATGGTCTCGAAGGTGTTGAGCAGTTCCCGTGCGTAAGTCTCGTTATATTTCAAGGTCGCGGTCTGCGGTCCCGTGGCCATAAAGAACAGGATGCTCTGGTCTTCCGTGGGCGCCAACTCTTTCTGCGACAGCGTGAACATGAAGTAAATGCTAATGATCACGACCAGCGCGAAAACCGGCAGGATGGACGCGAATTCCAGCACAGGATGCAGCAGGCGCCGGTAACGCTCGGAAAGGCCGGTAAACAGGCGCTCGACGATGTGCTCGAAGCGGCCGGACGTGCCTTTTTCCTTCAGTACCTTGGAACTGAGCATGGGGGCCAGCGTCATCGCCACAACGGTCGATACGATGACGGCCCCGACCAGTGAAAACGCAAATTCGGTAAACAAGGTCCCGACCAGGCCGCCCATGAAGCCGATCGGCAAATAGACCGCGGCCAGGGCGACCGTGGTTGCGATGACCGGCAGCACCAGTTCGCGCATGGCATCGATCGCGGCCTGAAAACGCGAGCTTCCCAATTCAATATGCCGGTGCACATTTTCGACGATGACGATAGCGTCGTCGACGACCAGGCCGATCGCCAGCACCATCGCCAGCATGGTCAGCAGATTGATCGAAAAGCCCATCAGCAGCATCAGAAACGTGCCGCCGATCAATGACAGCGGCACGGTCACCGCCGGCACCAGCGCCGCGCGAAAAGAGCCCAGGGACAGATAGATAACCACCAGCACGATCACGACCGCGGCAATCAGGGTAAAAAACACTTCATCGATCGAGTCCTGAATGAACTGGCTGGCGTCGTAAGGCACCAGCACCTGAAGCGCTTCCGGCAGTTCCGACTTAAGCTCGTCCAGTGCTTTTCGCACATCCTGGGCGACCACCAGCGGATTGGCGCCCGGTGCCTGTTCGATGGCCATGAAGATGGCATCCTTGCCTTTATACCAGCTGACCGAATCGTAATCCTCGCTGCCCATTTCGGTATGGGTGACGTCGCCAAGGCGCACCAGGGTGCCGTTGCGATTGCCCACGACCAGCCGCCGGAAATCCTGTTCGCGCGCGACGTCGGTGGTGGCGCTCAGGTCCATCATGACGTAATCGCCCTTGGTCTGGCCCGCGCCGGAAAGATAATTGTTGGTACGCAGCACCTCGGCGACATCGTCGGCGGTGACGCCCAACGCGGCCATGCGTTGCGGGTCCAGCCAGATGCGCATGGCGAAGGTTTTATTGCCCAGCATCTGCGCCTTGCCGACGCCGGCCACGGCCTGCATCTTCGGCTGTATCACGCGCAGCATGTAATCGCTGATCTGCGCCGGCGCCAGCGTTTCGCTGTATAAAGCCATGTACATCAACGCCGTCCGGTCGCCGGTCTGCGAGGTGATGACCGGATCTTCGGATTCTATCGGCAGGACATTGCGCTGGCTGGCGACCTTGGCCTGGATTTCGGCCACCGCCGCGTTCGGATCGTAATTCAGGCGCATGTGCGCTTCGATCGTGGAGCTGCCCTGGCGGCTGGTCGAGGACAGGTAATCGATGCCTTCGGCCTCGGCGATCGCCTGCTGGAGCGGCGTCGTGATAAAGCCCTTGACCAGATCGCTGCTGGCGCCGTGATAGACCGTGGTGACGGTGACGACGGTATCCTCGGTCTTGGGATACTGGCGCACGTCCAGTACCAGGATCGACCTGAGGCCGATCACCAGAATCAGCAAACTGATGACGCTGGCCAGTACCGGCCGCTGGATAAACAGGTCGGTGAATTTCACGGCGTGTTCTCGCGTTCGCCGGGCGCCGGCCTGTCATCGACGCGGACCGGCATGTCGTTGCGCAATTTGACCTGGCCGGCGCTGACCACGCGTTCGCCGGCCTGCAGCCCTTTGACAATCTGTACGCGACCCTCGCGCGTCTCGCCGGTTTCAATCTGCCGGCGCTGTACCGTCAGGCCCTGCTCGCCGGACTCGACCACGAACACGGAATCGCCGTAAGGGTTGTAGGTAATGGCCGTATCGGGCAGCGTCAGCACTTCCTGTTCCTGGCTGGACAGGACCCGTACGTCGGCAAACATGCCCGGGCGCAGGATGCTGTCGGGATTGGCCATTGTCGCGCGCAGTTTGATCGACCGGGTTTCGATGTCGATGGCCGGGTTGATGGCGCTGATCGTGCCGGTGAAGATTTTGCCCGGATAGGCCTGCACCGTCAGGATCAATTGCTGGCCGATTGTCAGTCCGGCCAGATGCTGTTCGGGCAGCGTGAAATCGACATAGATGGGATCGAGCATTTGCAAGGGTACAATCGCCGAACCTTCGGCCAGATACTGTCCGATATCGACCAGCCGGATGCCGAGCTTGCCGTCGAAAGGCGCACGGATGTGTTTTTTGGCGATTACCGTCAGCTTGGCCTTGACCGCCGACTGGGCCTGGGCCAGCTGCGCCTGATTAAGATCATAATCGGATTGGGAAATGAATTTTTTGCCGATCAGCCGCTCGCTGCGCTCAAACCGGACTTTCGCCAGCTGCGCATCGGCCTGCAAGCCCCTGAGTTCCGCCTCATCCGTGGAAGTATCCAGTTCGAGCAGCAACTGGCCTTTTTTGACCGACTGCCCCGACTCGAAATGAATGGCCGTGATCTTGCCGGCCAGTTCGTTGCTGACGTCAACGCCGGCAACGGCAACCAGGCTGCCGACGCTGGTCAGATAAGGCTGCCACCGTTCCCGTTTGACTTCGGTAACGGCCACGACGGCCGGCGGCGGCGCTTGCATTTGGCTTAGCGCCAGCCGGTCCTGATAAAATTTCCAGCCGAACAGTCCGCCGAAAATCAGCACGGATAACGCAACGATAAGGAGAATTCGTTTGATCATGGATTCCTATAATGAATGTCCGTTTTGCAGCTCAAGTGCGGAAAAATGGACTCATTATAAGTTTTTCTGGCGAGCTCGACTCAAGGTTTTTTATTAAATCCGGCCTTTTTCTTCCGATGCCGAACGGTCTCTTTTCAGGGTTGCTGCGCGCACCGGCTATACTCTGCCCGGCCCTCTAACGACCAGATTGTGCTTGACCGACTTCACGTTCGGATCGCGGCGCACTATTTCCAGCGCTCGGGTGACCGCGATTTGTGAACTTACTGTGCCGGTAAGCGTGACCACGCCGTCAGTAGTCGAGACGCGAATATCGGACAAGGCCAGGTGCGGGTCCTTAAGCAGTTCGGCCTTGATGCGGACGCTCAGGGCGGCATCGCTGATATAGCCGCCGGCTTTTTCGGTCTGTTCGTCCAGCGACTCGCGGGTATCGTCCATAGTCTCGGCCGCTGTTGTTGCGGCCTGATCAACCTGTCGTCCGGTCCGCTCTCCGACTCTGTCCTGAGCGCAGCCGGCCAGGCCGGCCGCCATGGACAAGGCGGCAGTAAGGACTGTGTTTGATAAGTTCGCATTCTTTGTTTTCATGGCATAGTCCTCGGCATGTGTTTAAGAGCACAAAACAGCCGTGGCATCCTGGGCCTTTCCCCCCGGATGAGGAAAGGGAATGCCCGGGTTATTTTGTGTACATTCGTCAAGATTATAAAACACGCTCCTGCCCGGCAGTAATCCTTGAGGATTACTGCCTATGCCAATCGGTTCGGCGGCCTGCGCCTATAATATGAGCATAATCAAAAGAACGATCAGTATTACCCCGAGTATACCGCTAGGCCCATAACCCCAGCTTCGGCTATAAGGCCAAATGGGAACCACGCCCAGGATAATCAAGACTAAAATGATCAATAATATAGTTTCGGGTGTCATGGCGTTTCTCCTTTAAAACGTGAACGTCAATATGAATCGTCGCGGTACTGCATTATGTAATCCACGCATAAAACCTACTGCTGCATCAATCCCAGAATCCCGACGATAATTAAATAAATAGCCACGAAATAATTCAAAAACCTGGGTATCAGCAAGATTAATATCCCTATTATCAAGGACAGAACAGGCGTGATAGTCATAGCACTCATGGAAATCTCCTTATTTAATCAATTACTTGCATCACACTACGTAAACCCGAAATTAGTCTAGCTCTATAATTGAATTCGGTCTGTACAATACCGCACATAACACTGTTTTTTTCAGGGATTGAAATTTTCGGGATCGCTGGACTCGGTTAGGAACGGGAATGTAATGATGCAGAAAATGTAGGAGTTTCAGGTGCACAACGGGTTATCGGAGGACCGCTGGCCATAGGTGAACCGTTGAGCAAGGGCGAACACACAGGTTCGCCCCTACGTGTCTGTTCATTTTACAGCCGCCTGTGCCGGAGGCTGCCGCTGCTGCCGCGCTGTCGTTGAAAGGAGACCGCCCGGCCTTGTCTATCGTTGTGTTGGCTATTGCCCTCTGCCCCCATGTTGCCGTCCGTCAATTTGTCATTCCCTATCGATGCCACTGCCGCCTGGTATGGCGTCCCGCATCATGTTATCGCCGCCTGGGGCGGTGGTATCCCTGTTGATATTTTCACTGCCGGGAGCGGGAGTCTCCATTTCTTCGGTGCCCGGACTGGGATCCATACCCTGCCTCATTCTATCCCTGCCCCGCTCCATGGTTTCGCTGCCCTGCTCACGCAGTTTGTCCGTATAACCGGAAGACGGCTCGGTATCCCTGCCGACACCCTGTCTTTCAGTACCTTGCGTTCTTCCCGGTTGACTGCCTTGACCTTGAATGCCTTCGGATTGCATGGGCTGATTACCCGAGCTCTCATATTCCCCGGCGTACAGTGGATTGCCCACATAAATCAGAGCGATGCCTAAGAGCAAAGGCAACCAGAACTTTTTTTGGCTAAATTCGGCCGTATTCATGCGGAAAACCGTTTCTGGCCTTGTAGCTGCTGTATTCGATGCTCTGTCTATGATTTTCATAATAGTTTCCTCTTGAGAACGTTGTAGAACCATCTGTGATCAAAAAAACAGTGTCTGACGCAACATGGCTGAGCGGACTGGATTTGGCCGCTGTCAGCGGGAATACTATCCATCGGGATTTATAGACTTTCTCCTTCAATTGTTAAGGCGTAATGGCCATTCGTATCGGGACTTGCCACGAATTAGCTCATCGATAGATTCACCCGGGTAGGTTTTAAAAGCTTAGTTAGTGTCTGAATGGAAATCAATTAATTCCGTACGCATCAATAGGTTATAATGTTTTGCCAACACGAAGATGTGTTGTCCTGACCCCGGTTTTGCCTTATTTCCGGCGAAAATCGGCCTGTAACCGCCTAAAAGCCAAAATCTTCATCCCTTGAACTCGCATGCGCACCGTCATTCAGCCTCAACTCAAATTCGGTGAGACCGATATTGCCGCCATTGTCATTGATCCTAAATCGCGCGATGACATTCCCCAATTACTGCGTGGACTGCAACACCTTTATACCGAGATCAGCTTGCGTCAGCAGGTATTTTCCATTCTGGAAGAGGTCATGCCCGAACGGGCAGGCGGAAAAGGCAAAGCCAGCAATAAAACAGGGCGGCCCGGTATGGAGCAGTGGAAGATACTGGTGTTGGGCGTACTGCGGTTAGGGCTTGATGTGGATTACGACCGGATTCAAGAGTTGGCCAACCAGCACAAGACGATCCGGCAGATGCTGGGGCATAGCGATTGGCTGGACGAGCACCGCTATGAACTGCAAACCATCCGGGACAATGTCAGTTTGTTCACGCCCGAGATTCTGGATCGCATCAACCAGGCAGTGGTGCATGCGGGACACCAGGCGTTAAAAAAAAACGCCGAAGAACCGCTGAAAGCACGGGCTGATTCCTTTGTGGTCAAAACCCACGTGCATTTTCCCACCGATACCAACTTGCTGTGGGATGCCATCCGCAAAACGGTGCACACCTGCGCCGCACTCTGCGACGCCCTGAATTTGACCGAATGGCGCCAAAGCGCCTATCACTTGCGTTGTTTCAAGAAAAGTTACCGGCTGATTCAAAAGCTCAAGCATTCCACCTCGCAAGATGAAGCCAAACGTCAGGCCAAGCAAGAGCAAATCGAAGCCGCTTATCAGACCTACCTCGACCAAGCCCAAGTCTATGTGCAACGGGCATACGCCACTCGGCAGCGCCTGAACCAAGCGCATGGCATATCGGCAGCGATGTTGGCAGATCTCGATGCCTACCTGGCGCATGCCGAGCGGCAGATCGACCAGATTCGTCGTCGGGTCCTGCAAGGTGAAACCATTCCGCATGCCGAGAAAGTCTTTTCCATTTTTCAACCCCATACCGAATGGATCAGTAAAGGCAAGGCCGGCGTACCGGTCGAGTTGGGATTGAGGGTGGCTATCGTCGAAGATCAACACCGTTTTATCCTGCACCATCAGGTCATGGCAAAAACCACGGACGATCAAATCGCCGTGACCTTGGTCGAACAAACCCAAACCCGCTTTCCCGCGGCAAAAGCCATGAGCTTTGATAAGGGCTTTCACAGCCCAAGGAATCAAGCAGAGCTCAAACAACGCCTGGATAACGTGATATTGCCGAAAAAAGGCCGGCTATCGGAAGCCGACAAAGCCCGCGAATCCGCCCCGGAGTTTGTCCGCCTGCGCCGCCAACATTCAGCGGTTGAATCGGCGATCAATGCGCTGGGCGTTCATGGGTTGAACAAATGCCCCGATCATGGCATGGATGGTTTCAAGCGCTACGTGGCCCTCGCCATCGTGGCACGCAATATTCAGCGTTTGGGCGCCATGCTCCGCGAGCAAGAACAACAAGAAGCCGCTCGACGACGAGGCCCTTACAAAAAAGCGGCCTAAAGGCACGACTGGTGGCGGAAAAAAGGACGAAACACGGGAAAGGTGCGGCCAAAATTCGCCCGGAATAGCGGATTTGCACCATTGAGCACCACCAAAAGAGGAAATTGACTGACCTGCGCCGAAAAATGGCTGGAGTTAGGCTCAGTGAGTTGGCAGAATCATGAAAAAAAGCGAGTTTTCTTTCAGGCACTATTTAAGGCGCCTTAACGTTAAGTATAAACGTTTTTTCTCACTGGTTGATTCAAAGCGACGATAGTGAGGAGGGGATCGTTAATTTAGTCTGAGCAGGTTTAGGTGTCGGGTATAGAAAGTACACACAACAAGTCTGCAATTCTCAACGGTAGACCGTATCGCTTAACGACTTATCGAATCAAAGAAATCTAACAACGTATCATTAATACCCGGCCACTGCGCATGGAGTTTATCGCCTTCGCAATACCAAGTCTTTACGCCATTAGCGCAGCCAGAATAAGCCATGCAACCATTTTCAATTTGTTCAGGTATCGGCTCACATTTATTACATGCCGCCCACCAACCTGAAGACTGTACACCATACTTTGGAAACAAGTGGTCATTCGTGCTATGCATAATCATGACAGGGATAGGCTCCGGACACTTGCGATCACGTAAATCCTGATAATCGATACCGGCGGCACTGGGTGCAATCGCATGGGGGATATGTTTGGTTCCAGCCATAAACGCTAACGCCATCGCGGCAGTTCCACCGTCAGAATGCCCGGTAAGAAAGATACGCTGTTCGTCAACACACCATTTTTTGGCAATCAAGCCCGGAATAGTACCGAGTTCGATGGTTGAGGTAGGTGATAACTCGGGATGATCTGCATAAGCGACTATAAATCCGGCCGTCGTCGCTTTTAGCGTAAGTCCGGTCAATTTCTCGGTCTTTGCCCGATTTGATTTTGCCGGTGAATAAACCATCAGCAATGGATGAGCAATTGTGGGATCATAATTCAACGGCGTGCGTATATTGTATTTAATGCCTTCACCTGTTGATTCGCCATTATCCGCACCTGGATCACCCGGACGTGTACCGACTTCGCAGCGCGACTGAACCTTTTCGTTTTTATAAGACGTGTTGCCCATCTGCGAAAACTCGTCATTATCTTCGCTAAAAAAGATTAACAGCGTTATCAAGATAGGCATAAAAAACAGCAATATAAACACGCTATTGCGAAAAGTCAAAACGGTTTTAAATTTATCGAAATAGGTTTTAAACATCGGATGGCCCCGCTACAGGTTTATTGGCTGCGCGTTTCATTAAATAAAAAACTGCTGCTATAAAGACAAAGATTAATAGCGATTTTAATGGTAAATTGTCTGAGTATTCTTCTTCGAGACCTACTGAAAACGGTATGTGGCTATCAATGCTCTTGTCTTTATGCACAATCGCGACATGGGCCAGATAGTTACCTGCACCGAATTTACTGAAATCGACCACGCCATTGACCGTACCGGATTTTATTTTTGTCGGTTCCTTATAGAAAATCCGGGTTCCTTCCGGTTCTTTGGTGACTTCAAACTCGACGGTTAAATTGCGCAGGCCTTTGCCGTCATAATCGAACACCAGATTAGTCATTCCCAGATGAGGAATCGACTGACAATACTCTTTGGTGGTAAATGTTGGAGTATAGGCGGTAAAGTGTACCCGTTCATGACCCACCAGAATATTGCAGGCATCGACTTCATCATTTGCCCCCCTGTGTGCATAAACGACTGATGGTAAAGTAATGGTCAATAATCCAAATAGAGCTATAGCACGGCAAGCATGAGCTATCGTATTGAATAATGCTGGTAACGGAAAATTCTTTTTCATCTTCAAAACCTCTTTTGTATTTTGTTGAAGGCAGAATTATCAATTCATCTTCACTCATTCAACCGATATAGTTTAAAGTAAACAGCATCTTATCAGTATAATTGAGGCCGGATGAATTGGCGTCAATACCTATAGCGGTAATAAAACGGTTCATGCAATTCATGATGGCGCAGATACAGACGGAATCAAAATACGCATGTTCATCCCAACCCGCATCGAAGATTTTTTGAGCGTCTGCATAGGTAACTTGCTTAGGCGACAGGGTGAGTTTTTTAATTAAGCGAAGTATCGGTTTTAGCTTGTTATCGATTTTTGCGCTGTGAATACTCGTTTTTAAAGCTGCAAATACGGATTCGTCAAGACCTGAGGCTAATGAAGCGGCTTTATGGTATTCATAGCTCAGGCTGCATTGGTTCAGATATGACGTGTAAGCAAACAGTAATTGGCGCGTTTCCTTGCTGAAAGGTGATTGATTTCTCATGATTTCTTCCATGACCTTAAATAGTAATACCCGGCGACGCGGATATTTTTCCAGCATGTCGGATAAGGAATTAATGTCTGGGTTTGGTGGCAGGTATAACATCGTAGCTCCTGATGATAACATTATAAAATCGGCAATCGGCTGCTATACATAGCCCAATTGCCAGGGGATTAAAAATCGAAACTTTCAACTTCCGCGATCAAAAATAACGGCGCACCGCCTGTTGAAATATCAACGGCATGTTGTGCGGTTTCCTGTCCGCCCGGTGAATTTAAACAGGCTTCCAAATCCTGCATTGACGGAAAATAAACTTCGGCAATGCGATGGAAAGGCATTTGTTCCTGGCCGATGCTGGACTTGATCAGCGACGCAACAAAGCGGGTTTTTCCAGCCAGTTTTTCTACCGCCATCGGCACATGCTCCTCTGCATAGCGTTGTTCAAATCTATCGACATCGGCAGGTGTTGGGTACATCACAATCAATTTTGCATTTTTCATGGTTTTTCATTTTCATAGGATTCGTTTATGGTGATGTAATCCTATTCTCTGCTCATAAGTCTTGTAAAATACTAACTTTCTATGGAAGAATAGGTTTTGGCTATATAAGTTCGAGGAAGACACTATGGAAATGCACCAAATCCGTTATTTTTTAGCGGTTTGCGATCACGGCAGTTTTACCCGTGCCGCGCAATTCAGCTATATTTCCCAGCCATCTTTAACGCAATCCATTAAAAAACTGGAAGATGAATTAGGCGGGGAATTGTTCATCCGCGACCGTTCCGGCTGTTTGCTGACTTCGCTCGGCCGCTTGGTGGAGCCTAACTTTCGTAAGATATACAAGGAAACAGTCACGACTAAGGCCGATGCCCTTCGTTTTACCAAGTTGAACAATATCCCGTTGCGGATAGGCCTGATGGCAACGATAGGCGCACAACGTTTAAGCCCGATTTTTGCCCATTACAAGCATGAGTTTCCCAATATTGAATTTGAATTGATTATCGACTGTGAAACTTTATTATTGCAGCAACTGGAATCGGATTTGCTGGATTTGGTGATTAGCGCCCCTGTGCAATTGCTGGGTTCGCCCTATCAATCCACCTTGCTGTATACCGAAAAGTACGTAGTTGCGTTTAACAACAAGCATCGCTTTAATCACTTGAGCAAAATCGACCTCAAGGAAATCCAGTCCGAGCCTTATTTGGATCGGTTGAACTGCGAACTTAGGGATACTCTGCGGGCAATCTGCCAGGACCAGGAAGTCAACCTCTACGCCGCGTACCGTAGCAATAGCGAGGACTGGATCGTCAACTTGGTGCGCGCTGGCATGGGGGTTGCGTTGATGCCGGAGTACAGCCTGCCTGCAAACGCCGATGACGTGCGATGCCGTTATTTGAGCAATCCGGAAATCAGCCGCCAGATATATGCGATTTATTATCCGAAGAATGAGAAATATACTGAAATTAAGAACTTACTTACAGTTTTAATCCATAGGTAAATCCTATGTTTTCATAGGTAATTAGTCTTTTACAAACGCGCCTGATTTCTTGTAATATTATTTCAGACACATCAATAAAAAGCTTGCGCTCATTAGCTTACCTTCCTAAAGCCAAAAAAATAATTATGTGTCAACCTTATAGCTATATGATAAGGCTATGGAAAGCAGTATAAATACCAAATATTTTGATCTGATTGACTGACTAGGCTTTTCTCAACTTCTTACTCTAAATAAGGTAATTTACGGCGAGACAGGATGTCTGTATCTGAGGTGGAACATAATGAATGATGTGAAAAAAAATCTTGTTAGCGCTAGGCCTGCTTTTTTTACTGGCTCAATTGATCACTGTCTTTCTGGTTGGGACAAAAGGAATTTGGGCTGGATTTTGACTTTTAATGCGCATAACGGGAAATTTAGCCCAAAATGATACTGAATATTCAAAGATGCAGTTGTCCACTGTGTTGGTTGAGCAAACTGGGCCTCATTGCCTTGGGATTCGCATCTCGCATAAACCAAACGTGCTATTGACTTAATGCTATTTATCGACTTATTCCGTACCAAACGGAACAGAAAGGCCAATGCAAAATTTATGAGAACACGCGAATTCGATACCCGACAAGCCATCGCCAGCGCCATGGAAGTATTTTGGAGGAAGGGTTACAAGGGCGCATCGATGACTGAACTTTTGGCTGCTATGGGCATCGGCAAGGGCAGCTTTTATGCGGCTTTTGGCAGTAAACACGAACTCTACCTGCAAGCGCTTAGGCATTTCCGCGACACTGGCATGTTGTTCAAACATTTGAAGGCCTTGCCAGAAGCAAATTTTGCCTACGAATCATTAAGGAAGTTATTCGACCAATTGATTGAGCGAACCATTAACGAACAAAAAACCTGCATGCTAGGTAAAGCAGTGTTGGAGTTTCGAGGTCAAGACCCCCAAGTTGCGGAAATCGTCAATATGGGGATATCACAATTAGAAAATGTTATTCTCGAAATCCTGTCAAAAGCGCAAGCCACAGGTGAAATATCTAAAGGCCGCGATCTACAGGTATTGTCCTCCTACTTAACCGCTGCTTTTTATGGAATCCAGGTGCTGGGAGTTGCCAAGCCTTGCCGGGAAAATCTTGAACAAGTAGGGGCTATCGCGTTGTCGATTGTTTTTCCAAACCAATAATCATTATTTTAATGATCCCGGCCATATTTTTTTATTATTTATGTACCAATCAGTACATAATTTTCAATCGTATTAGGGAGGTGATTTTTAGCTTAAAACTAACTAATTTTTTAATTCAATTTCAACTTTACCAAGGAGAACAACATGTCTTTTTTACTTTCTAGTCCAGGCACGACTAATCTACCAGACGTTTTTCAAAAATATCCTAAAAGGGGTATTATGATTTTGCACCTCATCGACGACATCATGCGAGAAGAATCGCCTTTGACGGACGGCGAGCGTGAACTCATTTTCACTTATATATCCGGCTTAAATTCCTGCAGTTTTTGTTTTCATTCTCATGTGCCTGCAGCCACCGCTTACGGAATTGATGAATCGATATTCGGTGACATGAAGATTAACCTTGATTCGCCTAAAGTCGATAAAAAACTACAGCCGATATTGAGCTACGCCAAAAAACTTACACTAACGCCTACGCAAGTCACCAAAGCAGATGTCGATGCAATTTATGCTGAGGGATGGAATGAACAAGCCTTTTTTGATGTGGTGTGCATCTGCTGCGTGGTCAATTTTATGAACCGATTCGTCAATGGGGTTGGTGTCGATGTCGATCCGGAAACCGCGCATCAAACCGGGGCTTCAGTTTTGCCTACAATCGGCTATTCCGGTTGGGCGGCAAACTTGGAAAAATCGCTTGCTTCATAGTTGTGCTTCGCAGTTCAGTAATTGGCAGGGAACGCTTCCGTTATCCCTTTCTACCGCGCTGAGGATCGTAACTTGAGACAGGAATAACCCGATAAGCGTGATTCAGGGTTGAATCGCACTTATCGGGGATAGAGCATCTTTTTGATATTCGAACGAGAAGAGCACAGTTAGAAAGCGGTGAGTGTAACGAAGGGCTAGTCGTTATTTATGTAGGCGGAGGGATCTAAGGCGCGGATTCAACAATCTTTGTTAACTGTTGCGAACCAGTTGAGCGCTAAAAATGTCCCATCGGTATTTGTTAAGGACGAAGCATGTCAGAATTTTGTTTAATTAATCGGTTCGTAATTACTTAACTCAGTTTTTTTACTCAAACTTTATAACCAGTTACCAAAAGGTTGCACGATAACCTTTTCACCAGCTTCCACTCGGGTTTGATCAGCTGCCAAGATTATGAAGCAGTTGGCTTGCGACATGGAAAGTAAAATACCAGAACCTTGCTCACCGGTCTTGCATACTGTCAACCCGCCATCAGACGCCTGGCTCAAAATGCCGCGCTGATACTCTACTCTTCCCGCTCGTTTTGTTAAAAGCAAACTGTTCATCGCTTGTAAAATTAAAGGCGGACGAACGATTTCGCCACTTAAATGCTGTAGTGCCGGATGCACAAACTGGTTAAAACTTACCATCATCGCCACTGGGTTACCTGGCAAACCAAAAAACAATGCTTGTTCTAGACAGCCAAAGGTTAATGGTCGTCCTGGCTTCATTGCCACCTTCCAAAAAACAATTTCGCCTAATTCGTTCAACACTTGACGTATATAATCTGCCTCTCCGACCGAAACTCCGCCGCTACTAATAATGACATCATGGTTTTTCGCAGCTACTTGCAATGTATTGTGTAGTTGTATTTGGTCGTCACCAACCACGCCTAAATCAGTTATATTGCAATGCAAGCGGCTCAACATCCCAAACAGGACATTTCGATTACTATCGTATATCTGTCCAAGCTGTAAGGCTTCTCCTATTGGCTGCAATTCATCACCTGTGGAAAAAAAGGCTATCCGCAAGCGCGGCATTACAGCAACATTATTGATGCCTAAGGAAGACAACACCCCTAAATCTGCCGCCGTTAACCGTCGACCACATGTCAACACTGTTTGTCCTAATCGAATATCCTCACCAACGAATCGAATATTTTCTACTAGCCTAGTACGGCCATCAATTCTAATACTTGCTGCGCCGAGCATTTCGACATGCTCCTGCGGGATCACCGTATTGCAACCGGCAGGAATCACTGCTCCTGTCATTATGCGGACACACTCGCCACTTGTGCATCTCCCAAGAAATGGATGACCGGCAAAACTATTCCCAACTACCTTTAATGTGACAGTCCCATTCCGAGGTATATCATCGGCACACAAGGCAAACCCATCCATCGCCGAATTATCATAAGGAGGAACATTCATTTCAGCAATAATATCTTCAGCCAACACACGATCAATGGATTGTCGCAAAGACAACCGTTCTTGCTTCGTAAAAGCCAATGGTTTTATGCAATCTATAATAAATTGCTGTGCAACATCAACAGTTATTGCTGTTGGATCATGCTCGTCACCGCAACTTGATTTGCTTAGATGAAGTCTTCCGCTATCTATATTATTAGGCATAACACTCCGAAACTATCATGATCACTCACTGTTGCCGATACACTTCTGATTTGTTCCATATTGCTGATATGACTTATCATATTACCTTTTGCTAAAGTTACTACCATAGCCTGAAAAGAATAGATAAGATGAACTCGATAGCGTTGATAAAGCCAACGTCCATCCAAAACTTCAACACTCTGCTTACGTGGGTTATTGTTAATAGTTTGTGTTTCTTTTAAATCGCAATACAAGTGTGTTGTCCTACTACTGATTAATTTTCTGCATTTTATTATTGACGCATGTGTTAAAAAGACCCTCATCACCTTTTCGCTACTTAGCGAAAGAGTCGAAATTAACGAACTCCTTTTGGAGGTAAGAAAACGCCTGGGCAACAAGCGCCAAAACCCAGTACACGCGCATCAAATGTACTGATATTATTGATGATGAAGGTCTGTAAGCTGCTTACTTCATTTAATAGCATTTATTTCAACAAACAGGATTGACGGTTAGCTCCACCAGTGCAACCATTAGCAATCAATTTCAGCCATCACCGCATGAGGGGCTAAGTTTATATGGCCGGTAAATATTGCCAGTTGCATAGTTGCTGATGGAGCTAACCGTCAACCCTGTTTAACGAAATTTTTTTTTTACAGCAGGTTCTTGTTATATCAATTCAATTAATGTGCCCAAAAGTCACAAAAACTCGACAATTTAGTTATACTCCGAAGCCACTGCGAATGCAGTTGATCTCCTTCGGAAACTAAGTTTCTTACTCCTTAGGCACAACCGAATCCAGGTCTTCAGGAACAATTGCACCAGTGCTGATTCGGTAAGCAGAATGGAGCACTATTTTTTCTCCAACCGGAAAATCTGCGCTGCTTTCTTCGGCAATAGGTAGCACAACGGGATAATTTTCTCTTGTTTTTTCGGCATCCTGCCAGGAGACAGCAAAGCCATCCAAAGCACTGTTTGTATAAGGGGGCGAAGAGATTGTTGCTAGCGTCTTTTCGGCAAGAACATAGCCAAGAGAATCAGATGTTGCAACAACGCGTGTCTCTATTAGGCATATTTTCCTTCATTATTTCAATAGCTTAATTTATGGATATCACTTTTTTACCCAGCGTTTTTCTTCATCATGTCCGCCACCCCACAGCATAGGGAAAGCATGTAAAAGTCCAGGGAAAAGTGCTTCCATACTTTCCTGCGCACCTTTGGAACTTCCTGGTAAATTAATGATTAATGTTTTGTCGCAGATGCCAGCCAGTTCGCGTGACAACATTGCATAAGGTGTGCGTTCTTTACCATGGCGGCGTATAGTCTCAGCCAGACCGGGTGCTTCTTTTTCGATGACTTTGGCCGTTGCTTCCGGAGTTATGTCCCTAGGGCCAAAACCCGTTCCACCGGTTGTAATTACCAGATCAAAATGTTCAGCTACTAGTTGCCGCAAGCGATTTGATATTTGGTCTGAATCATCGGGTAAAATTTCATAGACCGGAACCGAGAGGTCTTTATCTTCCAAAAATAGTTTGATGATTTTTCCAGACGTATCTTCGCGGTTTCCGGCATATGTTGAATCAGAAATAACAAGAACAGCCGATTTTAATGGTTCGGCAAAATATTCTATAAAACTGCTTTTGCCTCCCTTTTTCTCAACCAGTTTTACATCGGAAAAAGAGATGTTTTCATCTAACGGTTTAAGCATATCATAGACGTTTAACAGCGCGCCCGTAACTGCAGCCATAGCTTCCATTTCAACACCGGTTTTCCAGATTGCTTTTACTTCCGCTGAAATTTTTATGGTGTCTTTGCCGATATCAAAACTTATACCCACCCAATCCAAAGGAAGAGTATGACAAAACACAATCCAGGCAGCAGCATTTTTCGCAGCGGTTATGCCTGCTGCCCGTGCAACCTGTAAAACATCTCCTTTGGGAACAGTTTTTTCAGTCACCCGTTTTATTGTTTCCGAATTAGCCGTTAAAATTCCTTCGGCTTTCGCATATCTTAATGTGCTGAATTTTGGACTAATATCGATCATTTTGTATTTTTAAACTATTATTTTGTTTTTGCATTTAATTGAATAAATTACCAGAAAAATTACATTTTCAACTGACCTTGCATTTTCCGATAAAAATGTTCTTAAAAGTTATTCCTGAACCCAGTGCACAGATTTATCTTCCATGATTTCTTTTTTCCAGATGGGAACTTTGTGTTTAATACCTTCAACAATCTGTTTCATCGCTTTAATACTTTCTTTACGATGCCCGGAAGAGCAAAAAACAAAAAGAGATAATTCTCCGGTTTTTACCAATCCGGTACTATGGTATATGTGCAGACAATTTAACGGCCATTGTTCAAAAGCTTCTTCACGAATTTTTGAAAACGCCTGGTTGGCCATGTCTTCATAAGCCGAGTATTCAATCCCGGCCACATGTTTCCCCACTTTTTCATCAGCACGTACCTGACCGAGAAAAATAGAATGGGCGCCTATATCATGTTTAGAGCTATGTTTTGCTATCTGCTCACCGATAAAAACCGGATCGATAGCTCCCTGGATAAAATAATTTCTGGCGTTCATGGTTCTATTTTTTTTCCTCTTTCAACCAGGCTACCAAACCGCCTGTAAGATTAAATACATTTTTAAGTGTTTGATGATTTGGCAGCATTCTAATTGCCCGGATGCTGTTGATTCCGTGGTCACAATAAAAAACAACCTGGCAATCGTTTTTCAATATGTTATGAATATTAGCCTGCAAATTATTTAGCGGGATGCGAATAGCATTCGGCAATTCCTCTTGGAATTCGGGTATCGAACGAACATCAATCAATTGTATTTTTTCGTTGTTTTGTAATTTTTTGTGCAGATCAACAGCGCTGATTTCATTTATTTTTTGCTGACTTGAACTGCAAAAACTTTCATAATCAAATGACTCAAAATCCGGGGCATTTTGCAAAGCCTGCTGCACAGCCTGTTCGTTTCGTTGAATGGAAAACAGCATTGTTTGATTGCTCAATGCATCGAACATCAAAACTTTTCCTGATAAAACTTCGCCTACTCCGCAGATCATTTTTATAACTTCGTTTGCCTGCAAATTACCGATAATTCCCGGAAGAACGCCAATGACACCATTTTGCGAACAATCTGGTGCTGTTTCGGGTGCCGGGGGGTTGGGAAACAGGCAGCGATAAGTTGGGCATTTATTGCCTTGATTATCTGTAAAATTTAATACACTCAACTGTCCCTGAAAGCGGTCTATTGATCCTGAAACAAAAGGTTTATCCAGGTAAACACAAAAATCGTTAATCAAATAACGGGTTGGAAAGTTGTCTGTAGCATCAACAACGACATCATATTGGGAAATCAAATCGACAGCATTTTCCGGAGACAATCTTTGAGTGTATGCCTTTAAAACAATATTGGGATTGAGATCCTTTAAACGATTTACTGCGGCTTCGGCTTTGAATTCTCCAACCTGTGAAAAGCCATACAACACCTGGCGATGCAAATTAGAAACCGCAACTTTATCGGGATCTACAATACCAACCCTGCCGACACCGGCTCCAGATAGATACATTAAAGTAGGGCAGCCCAATCCGCCTGCACCGATGACCAGTACTTTTGCTTTTTTTAAAGCCTGTTGTCCTGTTTTGCCAATCTGAGGTAAAATCAAGTGGCGGTGATAATACTGAATTTCCTCTTTATTTAGGTTCATGGTTGCCTTTAAAAAATCAGCCCCCAGCAAAGGGGGGCATAACTGCGACCGAATCGTTATCAAAAAGAAGGTAATTGTCTTCAACCATTTGCTGATTTACAGCCATTCTATACGTATAGTCTTTTAAATTCGGATAATTTGTGATTAACTTGCTTTTCAAGTCAGTCATATTGCCTGTGTCTTGAATCGTCAACATGTTTTTCCCCACCACATCACTCAGAACACCAAAAAAAATCACATTAACCTGCATAGTTTTTCCTTACGTTTTAATGGAAACGGGTTATGTTTCTCTGTTTAAATAAAATTTATAGCTTTTACTCTTATATCAATCCGGCTACCAGTGCGATCGTCAGGTGTGGCAAAAGAAATGAAACCAACAGCAAGCGCAACTGCCAGCGGTAATAGTGTTCTCAAGTCACCAATGGAGCCAGACCATTCCGAAAATAAAAATCTATTTTTAAGTTTTTCCATCATCCACCTATCTGTGCCATTGAAAGATGATTTTTTGAAAAATGAATTATTTGCTGCGTACGCTGTTCCGATTCAAATCCGTCTTTTGCCCTTTTGGACACGGCATCTCTAATTGCCGTTTTTATTTCCTGATCACTTTTTCCTGAGCGCAGCATGTCTTTTAAATTTACGTCGCCATGATCATAGAGACAGGTTTTGAATGTGCCGTCGGGAGTGAGCCTTAAACGGCTGCATGTTGAACAGAATGTTCTGGAATGACCGGCGATGATGCCGACTTTTCCCCTAAATCCAGGGATTTCAAAAATCCGGGCAGTTGAACACATTTTAAGATGTTCGATCATTTCAGGAAAAGAATTCTGCAAAGTTTTGATAATTTCTTCTGCAGAAAGTGTATCGTTTGAAAAGTGCCCGCCGTTAAAAGGCATTTGTTCAATAAAGCGGACTTCAACTTTATTACTTTTGGCCAACATAGCAAAGTCAACAATTTCATTGTCATTGACGCCTTTGAGAACCACCATGTTCAATTTAACGTTCAGATCCGTTAGCAGAATTTTATCAATGCTATTCCACACCCGTTCAAAATCATCACGTCGGGTAATTTTATAAAAAACGTCTCGCTTTAACGAATCAAGACTGATGTTAATACTGCCTGATTTTATTTTTTGAAACAATGGAATAGTATCTTCTAAAAAATAGGCATTCGTTGTTAAATTGATTGTTTCCAGTTTTTCATATTGATTTATTCTGATTAAAAAATCAGGCAGGCCTTTACGCACAAAAGGCTCACCACCGGTAATGCGCACTTTGGTTACACCTAAATCCAAAAATAGTCCAAGCAGGTGTTCCATTTCCTGAAAACGCAGAATATCATCACGTGCTTTAAGATCAATTCCCTCCTTTGGCATACAATAAGTACAACGGAAATTGCAACGGTCGGTAACAGCAAGCCGCAGATAATTTAAATGACGCCCCTGGGAATCAATCAGAAGGGAAGCTGTTGAATTTTTTTGGTGTGTAGTATGTAAATAATCCACGCTTATTTTACTCCTTTTCAAGTTCGAGAAGCTTTGCTGTTTCTTGCAAAACCCTATCGAGGCCATGAACCCAACAATCATATTTAAATCGTCTGCAAGCTCGAAGTTAATTTAAATAGTGCGCTAAGATATACAAAACGTTTTTACTGATTTTTTATTTAATAAGGACAAAAAAATCATTAGCATATGCTGTATTTCTTTTTATTAAGATTTTGGCTCTTTGAGTTTTACACAATTTCCGTGACCGTATTTTATAAGCAGCCGAAAAGGCTGATTTATACGAGTGTAGTCGGATCAATTACTGAACGAACTTCCACGCACGAGCTCATGTTTATGTTTACAATTAAGGACGAGCAATCATTCCGCGCAAACTTTGGAAGAGTTGACGCTTTTACAGCCTATCGACTCGATGATTTTCATGACAGGTATAACGATTTAGAATGTTTGTGGTAAGGAGTCTATCGATTTAAAATCGATAGACTCCTTACCTGATCTAAGCTCTATTTCAAACTACTATTAAGCCTGATTGCCATGTGCGCACCACAAAGGTTTAAGCCGAATAACTTGTTCCTTCGGTTCCATCCTCCACTTTATAGACCTTGCAAGCCAACCCTCTGAGTTGGAAGTTGCCTTGTTCCTTATCACAGTATTCGTCAGAGTCATGAAGTATGACCGCATCCGCCGATTTCCAGAGACTCGATAACGCCGCACCAGGTTCTTCACTTCCTGTTGTTTCCGGGTACCACCAGCCATGAGGAACCCTGACTACGTTAGGATGTGTGTCATTACTGAGCCACGACCTGAGTTTGATTCTTTTTCCGCTAGTTGATTCCACCCATGCCCAATCCCCATCCGACAGGTCTATATCGTAGGCCGTATCCGGATGGATTTGCATGCGGGGATCCGGCTCGCGGCTACGCAGCTCTTTAGTGGATCGGCCTAGGCCAAAACTGTGAAACCAATAGTTTTCGCGCATGCCGGTGAAAAAAGTCAACGGATGCGTCTTAGCCAACTCCGGTTTCCTCACATGGCTTTCCGGTGGTTCAACCCAACTAGGCAAGGGATCATAGCCTAGCTCTTCGAAAATGCTTGAATAGAGTTCAACTTTTCCGCTAGGTGTGCCAAAGCCGGTTTGTTCGTATTTCTTGAAAGTTATTTCAGGCGCGGAAGCCCGAACCTGGGTTGATAATTTTTCCCATGTTAATCCCGCAGGCTTTAACCGTTCATCGTACGCCTCTTCCATGCTTGCCGGCCAATCCTTCTCTTGTCCCAGACGAACGCCAAGCTCACGCCATAGCATCCAGTCGTGCATACATTCTCCTGGCGCCTCCACTGCTTGCTCTCCCCCTTGATAGATTGGAATCCAATCCCAGTAATTGAACAGGTTCGGTCTTTCCAGCCAATGTGTGGCCGGCAGAATATAATCGGCGAGTTGGGCCGTGGGCGACTTGATAAGATCCATAACCACTAACAAATCCAGGTTCATCAACCCTTCGTAAATGTGAGTGGTGTTGGGGTAACTGTTTAAGGTGTTGTTACATTGCGATATAAGTGCCCTCAAGCGGTAAGGCTTGCCTGTTTTCATCGCTTCCCACATGCTTGCAGGGTGCGCCATCGCGCCGCCGGATACCTGGTTTGAATATTTTTTGCCCCAAACCTTTTCCATTGCTGGGCCGGTCTTTTCGAGTGTTTCCCAGCTCAAGAGCTTAAAGCGGTCAACACCGAGTTGTTTCTTGCGTTGTTCAGGCGATAGCCTCTCATTGAGTTCGAATTCATCATCCGATGAAATTTCCGGATGGTACCCCATTAACAGTTCGCCCCCGGGTACATCGAGATTACCGGTGATGGATCTCAATATGGTTAAGGCTCGTAAAGTCTGGGTGCTATTGGCATGGTGATCCGGTACTGCTCCCCAGGGGATCACAGCGGGACCAGTAGTGGCATACATTCTGGCAGACTCGCGAATCTTATCTGCTGGCGCTCCAGTAATTTCTGACGCCCACTCCGGAGTGTATTCCTTCACTCTTTCAGCGAGTTGTTCAAAACCAACCGTCCATTTTTCTACAAATTCTTTGTCATAGAGGTCTTCTTCGATGATCACATTAATCCAGGCCAGTAAATAGGCACTGTCCGTAGCAGGCTTAACCTGCAGAAAGATGTCCGCTTGATCACTATAGCTATTACGGCGTGGATCTGTGACGATCAGCTTTGCGCCCCTATCCAGGGCACCCTTAATCCACAGGTACTCAGCCGTCCATCTTTGCGGACCCGGAGCGTGGCCTAAAAGTACGATGCATTTGGTATTATGAAAGTCTGGAAACTGCCAAAAGCCGTAAGTCGCTTTACTGGGCACCGTGGAATTGGCTAAACACACGTATCCCGTCCAAGTCCAGTTCGGACTCCCCAGTAAGTTCATAAATCTTCGTGAGGCCGCACCGGCGTTAGAGCTCCAGCCATAAGTGCTGCCAATTGTTTCCGGGCCGTCTTCGGCTATCAACTGCTTCATCTTATCGGCAATCTCATCTAAAGCTTGCTTCATGCTAATTTGTTCCCACTGACCCGAGCCGCGCTCACCGATTCTTTTCAGCGCATGCGTTAATCGGTCTGGATGGGTAATGTACTTATTTGCGTTGGCCCCCTTGACACAGATCGAATTCGGCGTGAGGGCATGATCCGGATTTTTTTTAATTGATTTCACCTTACCGTCTTCAACGGTGACAAGAAGTCCGCAATTGATATCGCAAGTACTGCAGATGGCCCATTTCGTTTCTTTGCTCATTTTTTAGCCTCTCAAAATTTTTCACTGACTAACAATCCTCTTCAACCAGACTTAGTTAATGCTGCTAATTCGCAGTGGCGATATAACGGATGAAACAACATAAATTTAGTCATTCTGGCTTCTTAGATACTGCTTGCCTATAGTCTAATAGATATAGACTATATATGATGACAAGCTGTCGTTAAATGCAACGGTAGAAAAATTAATCTACCTCTTATATTTAATAACATTTTTGTACCTGTTGTAGAAATACTATAGGGGGAATGCCGGTTTGTAAAATACTGTTTATCTATGTTTATATAGGCTAAGACTATTTATTAAATGAGGGTGTAACAGACCTGTTGTTTTATTATTATGGAGCATGGGTTTTTCTAACTTAGAAAAAGACATCCGCAACAGATTTAATACACCGCTCTTTCGCTGAGATTGGCTTAGATGTCCGCTTGGATTGCTTAATCAGTATTTTGGAATCATAAAAGTGACTAAGTAGTGCCTGAAAGAAAACTCGCTTTTTTTCATGATTCTGCCAACTCA
>SWBY01004316.1_pt1 | contig 31401 bp, 28 predicted proteins | sample 4693071 | NCBI WGS metagenome assembly SWBY01 (sample SAMN10267273, study PRJNA491770) | bioreactor metagenome | isolation source: DHS bioreactor inoculated with marine methane seep sediment | place: Japan: Omine Ridge, Nankai Trough | collected 2006-05-06 | reverse complement strand
CAGCCGTGCTGCTTGGTGATCCCGGCGCCGCCGTTCAGGTCGGTGCTCTGGGTATCCCAAAGCTGTTTACGCTGGATGTGGAGTTTTCAAGTGAATCTTTTACCGATGCAATTGCTCTGGCGGTGGATACCGCCGGTGCAGACACGGTGATTATCAGTGCCACAGCCATGGGGCGGGATGTTTCCGCGCGGCTGGCGGCAAAACTCAATGCCGGACTGGCAGCGGATGTGGTGGAATTAAAAGTTACACCAGAGACGTTTAATGTGATCCGCCCGGTTTATTCCGGGAAACTTCTGGCGGAAGTTGAATTACTGGCTGACAAGAAGGTGCTGACCCTCCGACCCAATGTCTTTGATGCAGCAGAGCCTGGCTCAGGGAGTGCGGAAACGGAATCACTGGTGGTTGAAGATTTGAATATCCGAGCCAAAGTGGTGCAGGCCATTGCCGCCGCTGAAGGTGTCATGGATATTACGGAAGCTAATATTATTGTAGCCGGTGGCCGGGGTGTCAAGAGTTCGGAAGGATTCGGCATCATTGAAGATCTGGCCAAAACTCTGGGTGGTGCCGTGGGCGCATCCCGGGCGGCTGTGGATGCCGACTGGATTCCATATAAACATCAGGTGGGACAGACCGGTAAGGTCGTGTCACCGGTACTTTACATTGCGGCAGGTATTTCCGGTGCTATCCAGCATTTCGCCGGAATGGGATCATCAAAATTTATTATCGCCATTAATACTGATCCGGATGCACCGATTATGAGTAAAGCTGATTTTGCCATCGTTGGTGATTTATTTAAAGTTGTTCCGATCCTTAAGGAAGAACTTGCCGGAACTCTGAATCAATAACTCAGGGAGGCATGGAATGGATTACACAATATTAAACCGAGAAGACCGGAATGGCGTTGCGTTTGTGACTGTCAGCCGGCCCAAAGCGATGAATGCGCTGAATTCAACTTTTTTCAAGGAAATGGATCAGATGATCCTGGATATCCGGGATGACAGTTCCATCCGGGTCATGGTGATCACCGGTGACGGAAAAGCCTTTGTTGCTGGTGCGGATATCGCGGAAATGGTGGATATGACCCAGGAGCAGGGCGCTGCCTTCTCCAAAATCGGACAGAACACGTTCCGGAATCTGGAACTCCTGGAAAAACCCGTCATTGCTGCCGTCAACGGATTTGCTTTGGGTGGTGGCTGTGAACTGGCCATGGCATGTGATTTTCGGATCGCCAGTGCCAAAGCCAAGTTTGGTCAGCCCGAAGTCACTCTGGGATTGACACCGGGATATGCCGGCACACAACGGCTGGCCCGGTTGACGGGATTGGGAAATGCACTGATGCTTCTGATGACCGGAGACATGATTCGGGCTGACGAAGCGCTCCGAATCGGACTGGTTCAGAAAGTCGTGGAACCGGAAGAATTGATGACGGTTGTGGAGACCATCGCCGGGAATATTGCTGCAAAAGGACCCGGAGCGGTAAGATTGGTCAAGAAACTGGTCCGCCGGGGACTTCTGACGGATTTTGACACGGGATGTGAGATGGAATCGCGGGATTTTGGATCGTTATTCCAGGGTGAGGGCGAAGAAGGCATGCGTGCTTTTCTGGAAAAACGTCCTCCAAAATGGGATTAAGATGCGGCACTTTGCTGTATCACAATCAAGGAGAAAGATATGAGTTTTACTGAACGACTGGAAAATGTCACGGTAATCGGTGCCGCCGGTAAAATGGGTAGCGGCATTGTATTGCTTACGGCCATGGAAATGGCTGGTCTTAAAATGGATCCCAGGAATGCGTCTATGGAGTTTGCTTTAAACGCCGTGGATGTTTCACAGAACGCCCTGTCCGGTCTCATGAGCTACCTACGAGGACAGGTCAGACGGATGGGTGAAAAGAAAACAGGACTGCTCAGGAGTATCTATGCCGACAGAAAGGATCTCATCGAAAATGAGGATGTGATCAGTCAGTACATTGAAGATGTCATGTCGGTAATTCGGCCGGGCACCAACCTGGAAGTGGCCCGGAAGTCATCACTGATTTTTGAGGCTGTAAACGAGAATCTGGGCCTCAAACTCAAACTGATTGATACCATAGAATCCGGGAACTCGAAAAAACCATGGTACCTGACCAATACGTCATCCATTCCCATCTCGGAACTCAACAAAAAAGCCGGTCTTGGCGGCCGGGTTATCGGGTTCCATTTTTATAATCCGCCGGCGGTACAGAAACTGGTGGAGGTTATCACCGCTGAGGAAACATTGCCGGAGCTTTCCGTTTTTGCCGCTGAGTATGCGAAGACCATGCGGAAAAAAGTTGTCCCATCCAATGATATTGCCGGATTCATCGGCAACGGACATTTTATGCGGGATATGCTTCATGGCATCGCCGAGGTGGAAAAACTGACAGCAACCATGTCCTTTCCGGAAGCTGTTTATACGATCAACAAAGTCAGCCAGGAATACCTGGTGCGTCCCATGGGTATATTCCAACTCGTGGATTATGTGGGTCTGGATGTCTGTCAGTGTATTCTGAGTGTTATGGATGCCCGGATTTCCAAGGAATCCCTGGAGAGTTCACTGATTGATGAGTTCGTGAAAATGGGTGTCAAAGGCGGTCAGTTTTCCAGCGGCGCTCAAAAAGACGGATTTCTCAAATATGCCGGCGGAAGACCTTCGGCGGTATTTGATCCTGAGGCAATGGAATATGTTCCGGTTGAATCTCTGGCGGCAAAATGTGATGCGGTCCTGGGGCAGCTTGAAAGTCGGCCTCCGGCGTGGAAAATGCTTCTGATGACCCCGGATAGAAACGCTCTTCTGGAACCGTTCTATGCAAGTCTGATGAAATCGGAGACCATGGGTGCGGAACTGGCAATCCGGTATGGAAAACGGTCCCGGGAAATTGGTTTGAACCTGGTTTCCGATGGTGCGGCTGCCAATGAAAATGATGTGAACACGGTATTACTCACCGGGTTTTACCATGTGTACGGACCCATAAACCCCTATTTCGGTGAATAAGAGGTGACAGAATGAAAAAGTTACGACGACGCGTGTTCATGACCGGTGGTTATAATACGATATCTCTGGGTTCGGGCCGGAAGGAATTCCGACCGAAAGGCGCTCGACCGGGTCTTGAGGAATACATCAAGGAAGCCGGACAGGGATGTCTGGAAAAGATTGGTGGCGCCGGGCATGTGGATGAAGGTGTCATTGGAAACTTCATGGCCGCCCGGTTTAATAAACAGGGTAATCTGGCTGGTTTTATCCCCATGGTGGATCCCGGTTTGAAATGGAAACCATGCACTCGAGTTGAGGGTGCCTGTGGTTCCGGTGGACTGGCACTGACCGCTGCCGTGAAATCTGTTCTGGCGGAAACCGCTGATGTTGTTCTGACCATCGGTGTGGAAGTCCAGAACACGGTGAAAGCCATTTATGGCGCCGATATTCTGGCGGGAGCCGGCTGGTACAAAGGCGAACGGAAAGCCGGACATGCATATTTTTTCCCGGCGAAATTCAGCGATCGGGCGGGTGCATATTTTGAAAAATATGACCGTGAAACCGCTCGAAAATCGTTTGCCCGGTGGTATCGTAACGCCGTTGAAAATGCCCGTTTATGCCCAACTGCACAGGAACATCACAATCGGATTCCTGACCTGGAAGCTCTGGCCATGGGTGAACCGAATCCCAGAGGGTTCGTGGATCATCTCACCGTATTCGATTGTTCCAAAGTATCCGATGCCGGATCCGCCATTGCGGTGGTTTCGGAAGACGGATTGAAACGGATCGGGGTTCCGGTGGATCAGGCTGTGGAAGTTCTGGGTATGGGTATCGTGGAAGCCGATCTGACGGAAACACCATCGGACCTGACCCGACTGGAAACAACGCACAGGGCCGTGCAGAATGCCCTGGCCATGGCAGGCATCACCCCGGCGGATCTGGGGACGGTGGAATGCCATGACTGTTTCACCGTGTCGGGTATCATGTCGGTGGAAGCAATTGGTCTGGCGGCAGCCGGCAAGGGTCCGGAATATGTTCTGGCCGGGAATACCGCGCGAGACGGCGCTGTACCGTTTAACACGTCAGGCGGTCTTGTGGGATGGGGACATCCCACGGGAGGCACCGGTGTGCGCCAGGCAATCACGATCTGGGAACAGTTCACAGGTAACGCCGGTGACTGGCAGATCGATGTTGCATCTGACAGACCTTACGCTTTAAGCATCAATATGGGCGGCAACGATAAAACCGTTGTGGCTCTGGTCTATCGACGAGGTTGTTAATTCGACGGGATCGAGATCCCGGTTACGGGACACCCATATACACTATTGGCAGACAGTGTTCTGCAAAGGGTGATCTATTGCAGAATGAAGGGATGATCAAACAATGAGCAATCGTTCTGAATCAAACGAATCATTACGAAACGAACTCCGGAAACGGGAGAACCAGGCGGAGATGGGCGGGGGTGCGGCACGCATTGAGAAGCAGCATAAAGCCGGTAAGTTCACTGCCCGGGAACGCCTGGAAATTCTCCTGGACCCCAACACGTTTGTGGAACTGGACAAACTTAAAACCCATCGATGTGCTGATTTTGAGATGCAGTCAAAAAAGATTCCCGGTGACGGCGTAATCACCGGATACGGTAAAATTGAGGATCGAACCGTTTTTGTGTTCTCCCAGGATTTTACCGTATTCGGCGGATCCCTCAGTGGCGCATACTCAGAAAAAATCTGCAAGATCATGGATCTGGCCATGCGGACCGGCGCTCCGGTGATCGGTTTGAACGACTCAGGCGGTGCACGGATTCAGGAAGGCGTGGTCAGCCTGGCGGGATATGCCGATATCTTTTTGAAAAACACGCTGGCTTCCGGAGTTGTCCCGCAACTCTCGGTTATTTTGGGTCCCTGCGCCGGTGGTGCGGTCTATTCGCCGGCCATCACCGATTTTGTGTTAATGGTGGAAAAAACGTCTTATATGTTTATCACCGGTCCGGATGTAATCAAAGCGGTCACCCATGAGGAAGTCACCAAGGAGGATCTGGGGGGCGCCATGACCCATGCATCCAAAAGTGGTGTGGCGAATCTGACGGCGGAAACCGAGGAACAGGCGCTGTTGATGCTGCGGGAACTGGTGAGTTACATGCCTGCCAATAATATGGAGGATCCCCCGTTTGTTCCCACGGATGACCCGGTGGATCGGAAAGAGGAGAGTCTGAAGACGCTTGTACCGATCAACCCCAACAAGCCATACGATATCAAGGAGTTGATCCGGGCCGTGACGGATGATCAGTATTTCTTTGAGATTCACGAGCATTACGCGCAGAATATGGTGGTGGGGTTTGCCCGAATGGGAGGGTTTTCCGTGGGTATCGTAGCCAACCAACCCGCCCATCTTGCCGGCTGCCTGGATATTGATTCATCCATCAAGGGCGCACGGTTCATCCGGTTCTGTGATGCTTTTAATATCCCCCTGATTATTTTTGAGGATGTTCCGGGATTTCTTCCGGGAACGGATCAGGAGTTTGGCGGTATCATCAAGCATGGGGCGAAACTCCTCTATGCATTTGCGGAATCCACTGTTCCCAAAATCACCATAATTACCCGGAAAGCCTATGGCGGCGCTTACGATGTTATGGCATCGAAGCACATACGTGGAGACATCAATCTGGCGTATCCTACTGCCGAGATTGCCGTGATGGGACCTGACGGCGCCGTGAATATTATATTCCGGAAGGAGATTGCCGAGAGTGACGATCCCGTAACAACCCATTCTGAACTGGTGGAAAACTACAGGAAAACGTTTGCTAACCCCTACAAAGCGGCGGAACTGGGTTATATTGATGCCGTTATTTATCCGGAAGACACACGGATGCACATCATTCAATCACTGGAAATGCTGAAGAACAAGCGCCAGAAAAATCCACCCAAAAAACACGGAAATATTCCGTTGTAGAAAAATATCGGGCAGGTGAGATATGACAATGGAAAAAATTAAAAAGATACTGATCCCCAATCGGGGAGAAATCGCTGTAAGGATACAACGCACCTGCCGGGAATTGGAGATTCCGGCTGTAGCCGTTTACTCCGATCCGGACCGGCATGCACTCCATGTGCGTTACGCTGATGAAGCGTATCCCCTTCATGGTTCAGCGCCGGGGGATACCTACCTGGATATGGACAAGATTTTTGAGATTGCGGCCCGGTCCGGTGCAAATGCCGTTCATCCCGGGTATGGATTTCTGAGTGAGAATGAAGCATTTGCCCAGGCTTGTGAGGATAGAGGATTAATATTTATCGGTCCTTCTCCGGAAGCCATCCGGGTCATGGGAATCAAGACCGTGTCCCGGGACCGCATGAGTGCTGCCGGTATTCCCATCGTTCCCGGAACACCGCCGCTGGAATCTGTGACGGAAGCGGAATCTGGAGCCGCGGAAATGGGTTATCCCGTACTTTTAAAAGCGTCCGCCGGTGGTGGCGGTAAAGGTATGCGTCGGGTGGATAAGGCTCAGGATCTTCAATCCGCTCTGGATGCATGCCGGCGTGAAGCCATGTCCGCCTTCGGTGACGATCAGGTATACATGGAAAAATATCTTCTGGAACCGCATCATATCGAGTTTCAGATCCTGGCGGATCATCATGGCAATGCCGTGCATCTGTACGAACGGGAATGTTCCATTCAGCGCCGTCATCAGAAGATCATTGAGGAAACCCCATCGCCACTCATGACGGATGAACTGAGACAAAAAATGGGGGATGTGGCGGTAAAAGTGGCTCTGGCATGTGATTACCGGAATGCCGGTACTGTGGAATTCCTGGTGGATGCACACCGGAATTTCTATTTTCTGGAAATGAACACCCGGCTTCAGGTGGAACATCCCGTAACAGAGATGATCACCGGTGTGGATCTGGTGCGGGAACAGATCCGGATTGCCGAGGGTGAGCGTATCAGCAGTGAACCGGTGCATCGGCGGGGAGCATCCATTGAATGCCGGATCTACGCAGAAGATCCCTGGAAGAATTTCATGCCGTCTCCGGGCCTGATCCGGGGACTGAGTCATCCCGGTGGGCAGGGTGTGCGAGATGATACCGGTGTTTATGCCGGATACACCATTCCACTGGAATACGATCCTATGATCTCAAAACTGGTGACATGGGGTGAAACACGGGAGCAGGCTCGGGCAAGAATGCTTCGGGCCCTGGAGGAATATCATCTTCTGGGTGTCCAGACCAATATCCTCTATTTGAGAAAAATTCTGACCCATCCCGATTTTGTGGCCGGAAAGTACGACACACATTTTATTCCGGACAACAAGGATCAACTCCTGGAAAGAGAGAAAAGCCATGAGGAGGGCATTGCTTTGACGGCTGCCGCTGTTCTGGCGTGGCAGCGGGACCAGAAAAGCCGGCAATCCGTGAATCCGGAATCTTCAAAAGGATCCGCATGGAAAAATTCCGGTCGGCCGGGAGGACTTTCGATATGAAATACACGGCACTGCTCAATGGGGACGAACGTGAAATCGAAATCACACCGCTGGATGAGCACCGGTTTCGTGTTACAGTGGATGGGGTTACTCACGAGGCGGATGTACGGGATTGTGAGGCGGATGCCATCTCCCTGCTTATCGACAACCGGTCTTATGATCTCTCCTATTCATTCACCGACGATTCCCTGGAACTGAATTTCTGGAACCAGTATTTCAATATGGATATTCTGGATGAACGGAAATTGCGGATGCGCCGGGTGAAATCCGAGATGCTGACCAGTGGTCCGGAAACCGTCTTATCCTCCATGCCCGGTAAAATTGTCCGGGTTCTGGTGAGTCCCGGGGATGAGGTGGAACCGGGTGCCGGTATCATCATCATGGAAGCCATGAAAATGGAAAATGAGATCAGCTGCAAGAATGCAGGGATCATTAAATCCGTTCATGTCAGTGCTGGTGATACCGTGGAAAAGGATGTTATCCTGTTGAAAATTGCGCCGCCTGAATCCGATGGAGATACCGGTTAATGGATGGGATTTTTAAAGAAATTGACCGGCTGCAGGACGAAATAAACCGGCTGAGACCTTTAGGTGCATTTCATTTTAAACAAGTCAGGGATTACTATCGTATCGGTTTAACTTACTCCAGTAATGCGATTGAAGGGAACTCTCTGACGGAAACCGAAACGAAGATTGTTCTGGAAGAAGGAATGACTATCGGGGGAAAACCTCTTATTGATCACTATGAGGCTGTTGGACACAGTGATGCATATGACAGGCTTTACAAACAGGCAAAAAGCAAGTCAATATCGGAAAAGCAGATCAAGGAATTGCATAAACTGTTTTATCGACGTATCAGTGATAAGGATGCGGGAAAATATCGAAAATCAAAGGTCATTATCACCGGATCAAAATACCCATGTCCGCCACCTCAGACAATTCCTGGTTTAATGAAAACCTTTGTTGAACAATTGTCGGAATCCAGGGGGAATATGCATCCTGTCACTTTCGCAGCAAAAAGTCATAAGGATCTGGCATTTATTCATCCGTTTATCGATGGAAACGGCAGAGTCTGCAGGCTTTTAATGAACCTTATCCTTCTTCAGGAAGGTTATAACATCGCCGTCATTCCTCCGGTTGTAAGAAAAGACTATTTTGAATCGCTGGAAAGAGCCCATACGGACGATACATTGTTTATCGAATTCATTGCACGAACAGTGAGAGAAACCCAGAAAGATTATCTCAGGCTTTTTTCGGATTGATACCCGGTATGTCAAAGGGGCATTTTCAGAAATCGACGGTAACTGTTCTGATTATTGCCGTGATCCTTTCTATTCTGCCCTTTGTCATTCTCAGCGGATATGCCCGGCCTTCAGGGGATGATTACCGGTACATCAACAAACTCAATGAATACGGATATTGGAGTGTTCAGAAATATTGGTTTATGAGATGGTCCGGCCGGTATTTTGCCACGGTTGTGATCAGCGCATTTCTTCTGATGGGTGATCCCGTGAATGTTGCCCGGATACCGGGATTTATTATCATCGCGGCCCAGTTGGCAGCGCTGATCGTCCTTGTGGCGGTGTGGCGGCGGCGTTCCATGACTGCCATGGAAGTATGGCTTCCGGCCATGGCGCTCATGGCGGTTTTTCTGGGCAGTATGGCGGCTTACTACGGAGTGAAGGAAATTCGCGTGGGCCGGAGAAAAGTGCCGTTTATGCTCAGAAAGAAGTGAATCATCTTGCATATCCCGATAATTGGTCCAGGTGAAATAAGAAAAATTTACTTGACCAGAGATCAATACTTTCTTGTTCCCGGGCGTTGATGAATCGTCTGACATCATTCTTCACTAATTCCCAGTCAATCTCATTAATTTTGCTTTTCATTACTTCGTAATACCAATCAACATCAACCTGGATGTTCTGATTCGCCCATGGACCAAGTTGATTTATAGCATTGGTTAAAAGTTTTAAATCCGGAATTCTTTTCTTTGAAATATACCAAAGAAAATCATACCAGTCTCTGCCTTTGGAATATCCCCGGCATAAAAGCGCATGAGATTTCAATGAAAAACCGGAATTTAGGGTCTGTGAAGTGATTGCGGCTGCAACTGGAAATGTGATGTAGCGCGTTTCAAAAGCAGAACCTGGCGGTGGGTTGGTATCAATCTCCAGTTTTATTTTAATTATTTTTCTGACGTCTCTGCTGTATGGCAGGTCTATTAGCAAAATTTTTCCAATAGAGTCAGTTTTAAGAAAAACCTTTTTCACACGGGTTTTCAGGTCTGATTTGTCTTGAATTTCGAATATTAATCCATCGTTCCGGAAGTCGGTTTGTATCCGTTGAAGATACGGCTGCCATTTGAATAATGGATCAGGAAACTTTAACAAAAAATCCAGATCCTCAGAAAAACGGTTTAATCCATAAAGAATTCTAAGACATGTGCCGCCATGAAACCCTGCTTTTGAAAAAAATCCAGCTCGAGAGAGACTTGCGAGAATGTATTGCTGCATCAATTCTCCCAAAAGGGATTCTTGTTCGATTGTATTCGATGGTCGATAATCCTGAAATTTATTATACAAAATGTCACGGATCATTTTCCAAGTTCCTTCCGAAGTCCCTTCATATACAATTTTGTTCGCTTGCTTTTAAAACCTTCAATGATTTCCTCATAATTATGCATTTCCATGAGATCTTCTCTCTCGATCCTCATGGACTGTGTTAAAAAAGAGATACCATCCATTTCCCAATTCACTTCTTTCCTAAGATAAACAAGGTCTGCAATCGCCCGTAAAGGCGTTGCCATGAATATCCATGTATCATTCCCTATTCGCTCGACTCGAACACCTGCCTTCGGACTCTTTGTAGATACGCATTGAAATGTGAAATCACCCATCAACGTTTTGAAGGATCTACTCCGGGCAGCAGTCACGCTGCTGATCTGGAATACGGTTTCCGGGATCAGTTTGTGGAATGATAACGCCGACTCCAGACTAATATGAGATGGTGAATGGAGAAAGGCGGCAACAACGAAGGGATGCGGGGTAGAATGACTGAATTTTTCAGAGAGACAGTACTTTCCGGGAAGCAGTCGCAGAACCTCACCTTTTTGCACCGCTCTATAAACAAGAAGCTTTCTGGCACCTGTGGAAAGAGCGGGAAAGAGGTTTCCCACAACACTCTCATCAAACAACCCATTCGGGGGTGATAATTGATGGATTCTTTCTGTTAAAGTCTGCATGAGAATTCTCAAGCTGCTAACAAAAAACTGTCATTAGGTTACGAATATCGTAACCTTGTCGCATTTATTTATAATGAGGCAATGCGGAGGTTATGTCAAATCAGTACTATTAATTTAGATAGATGATCTAACATGGGGCATTCCCGGGCTGAGCAACTACACTTTCAAAGCATTCATTGCCGCATCGTAATCCGGTTCCTGAGCAATTTCAGGCACCAGTTCGGTGTAGACGATTTTCCCGGTTGTATCCAGAACGACAACTGCTCGGCCCAGAAGGCCTGTGAGAGGACCGGTAGTAATACTGATTCCATAATCTCTGCCGAACTCTGAAGACCGGAACACTGAGAGTGGAACCACATCCTTAAGACCTTCCGATTCGCAGAACCGGGCGTGTGCAAAGGGCAAGTCCGCGGAAATACTCAGGACGACCGTGTTGTCCATCTGAGAAGCATCCTGATAGAACCGCCGCACTGAGTTTGCGCATACCGGTGTATCCAGGCTGGGGAATATATTGAGAACGACTTTTTTCCCGGAAAAATCTGCCAGAGCGGTTTCTGAAAGATCTGTTTTAACGAGTGTAAATGCCGGAGCGGATGTATTCGTTCCGGGCAGTTCGCCGATAGTATCGATGGGATTTCCCTGTAACGTAATTTTTGCCACTATTTTCTCCTTTTTCAGTCAATTTTGACGGTTTATTCACAACAAAACTTGTCGTCATTATTGTTTAGAGCCTGATATCACAAAATGGTTACGTGAATTTAATATATCAACGTTATTTAATCATGCTCTCAGGCATCTCCACCGTGACCACATCGCCTTTTGCACAGACGACACCTTTGGCGGAGAGTGTTATGGCGACGATGACTTTCCGTCCCTTCAGTTCCTTGATAACGCCCCGGATCTCAAGGGGACCGTCAATGGGTGTTGGTTTCAGAAAGTCTACTTTTAGGGATGCTGTTACGAACCGGAACGCGGGTTCCGTGTCCATGGCCCGTCCGGCGGCGCGGTATGCGGCGGCTGCGGCTGTGCCGGTGGCGTGACAGTCAATCAGAGAAGCCACCAGCCCCCCATACACATAACCGGGAATGGCGGTGTGGTATTCCCGGGGCGTATAGACAGCGACTGTTTCGTCTCCGTCCCAGAAACTTTTTATCTGCAATCCATGTGGATTCAGGTGACCGCATCCGTAACAGTGAGCAACATCATCGGGGTAATAATCTTGAAACGCTTTTTTTGTCATTGTCTGTCTCCTATTCTATATAATGAGATGTTTCAATTTTCTAAAGGATACAAGGTTTTCGGTCTCGGATTCAATATTTCTTTCTGAAGATGCGGGGTGGTCCGGTTTGACCCGGACAGGGTTAATTCTTATTCTATATCAGAACAGGATTTATCAGGTTTTGAAACTGTGGGGGGGACCGATGAAATTCACCATAATGATCAGCGCGGCACTATTTATAATCACATGCATGGTTCCGATATGCACACAGTGTATTCCGACCGTGTCAGCTTTCTCTGACGATGGGATTTTCACGATGGATAATCCGATACCTGACGTCTTGCAGGATTCCGGATCCGATGCAGAAGTTGTGCGGCATCGGTTTGCCGGTATTCAGGCGGAGGAACTTTCCAGATGGCGGCATCGCATTAATCTGAATCTTTTTGAAGATGTCCGGTTCACTGCTGAGCGCAGCCGCACAGAAGATCTCTGGTTGGAACATACCGGGGACTCGGGGTTTATCTGGGTTGGTGTTCTGGCGGATATTGCGCACAGTCAGGTCATCCTGGTGGTTATGGATGGCACCATCACTGGGAATATTGTCCTGCCCGGTGGGTTTTATCAGATTCGATATGTCATGGACGGTATTCATGAGATTCGTCAGATTGATCAATCCCGGTTCCCGGATTATTGCGAACCCGTTGAATCTGTTTCTGATGATCAGCGTATGGAAAATACCGGAACCCGGGATGATCCTTCATCAATTGATGTTATGGTGGTCTACACTCAGGATGCCGCTGCGGCGTCAGGTAATATTGTCGCAGAAATTCAACTGGCGGTGGCGGAAACAAATCAGTCTTATCTCAACAGTGATATCACTCAGCGTCTGACCCTGGTGCAGGCTGCTGAGATTCCTTATGTGGAAACCGGGAATTCCAGTACGGATCTTTACCGGTTGCAGGGAACCACCGATGGGTATCTTGATGAAGTTCATGGCTGGCGTAACACCTATTACGCAGATCTGGTCTGTCTCATCGTGGAAGATATGGCCGGATACTGTGGCCGGGCGTTTCTTATGCAGACGGTTTCGCACAGTTTTGAAAGTTATGCGTTTTCCGTGGTTGCGCGTAGTTGTGCAACCGGATATTTCAGTTTTGGTCATGAACTGGGTCACAATATGGGGGCGCATCATGATCATTATGTCAATCCCGGTCCGGCGGCGTATCCGTTCAGTTATGGGTTTGTGAATGTTACGGACCAGTGGCGGACAATTATGGCTTACAATACTGAATGTTCCGATAGCGGGGTCTATTGTACACGAATCCAGTACTGGTCCAATCCCAACGTATATTACGGCGGTGATTCCATGGGAGTGCCTGCGGGACAACCAGGCGCCGCAGATAATCACCTGACCCTGGATATGACCGCCTATACCGTGGCCAACTTCCGAAACTCCCCGGCACAGATCGATCTGCCGTCTATGGGTACAGGCGGTATTCTGGTTGTGCTTATGATCTTTGCCGGGTTATTCGGGTGGATGAAACGGCGGGGTTAAAAATAGTGCCGCTGACATGTAACCCCTGACCCTTTTCAAGGGGGTTTGGTTTGCACCCCCCCCCCGATATAAACCTTACTTCCCGGAAGCAACAGCTTTTGCGGCATCTTTGATCCCGCCGGGCGCCCCTCTGATTTTCATGAACTGTCCCATGCTCAGATCAGGAAAACTTATGGCAATCCGGAATTTACCGTGAAGCATCAGGACTTTTCCTGATGAGACCAGAATTTCGTACGGGAAATATGCCAGGTGTTTGTTTTCACCGGTGAATGTATTCAATACTGACATCGCTTTCCGGTCGGCGCCGTCATGGTTTCCTTTGAGTCCCATTCCAAAAACGGTTTCCTTACCTCCTGGAATATCCACTCTGTAGACAAATACCGTATTTCCTTTACCCGCTTTCAATCCGGCTTCGACGGTTTCCACTGCCTTGTTATGGTCGTCATACCTGGCCAGTTTCACCGGATCGTCAAAATACGGCATGGCCATCATGTAATGGTATTTCCGTAATTCTTTTGAAGACAGTCCTTCTTCAGACCCAAATTCCAGGGAATTGCCCAGTATTTTTTCCAATGATGTTCTAATGCCTGACAGATCGTCATTGAGCCGGAACCCCTGTGCCCAATACATCGGGTTTGTATAAATTACCCGGTCGGCCGTTACGGCCACCCGTTCTACAGCACCCAGACCACCCATTGTGGATTTTGATGCGGTATTCTTCAAACTTTCGCTGGTAATCACAAATACTTCAACACCCTCATATGGGACATATTCACCGACAATCTCAAACTCTGAACCTTCGAGTAGTTCCCTGACTTCGCCGGATCCTGCCGTACCCAGAATATACGGTTGATGAAGTGTTTCCATTGCCAGACAGCTGGTGGTAACCATAATCAGTAACATGATCCAAGCATTCTTCAATTTCATTCTTCAATTCCCCTTTTCAAGTAATCATCCCGGAAGAACAGCGCCAGATTATGACTTTCCGGAATGTAATCAGACGTTTACAGACCCCATCCAAACTCACAGACCCCGATATTTCCGATAACAGTGGGGATGTTATCGGACATTTATATACCCCATCCAAACTCACAGACACCGATATTTCCGATAACAGTTGTGAATGTTTCATCGGTCATGCCCACATAGAACATGAGACCGGAGGCTGCAGACCCGGTTTCCGGCCATATGAAGAAAAGCACGGTTTCTTCGACGCATGAGCAAGGCGGCACCGGAATCTGGTAGTAATCCCATTCCTGGGTCCAGTCCGGTGCGAAAAAATACTGGCCATACACATCCAGGATCAGAAAAACCGGGTTGTTAATGGTTTCCTCTTCATCACCGTTACAAATTGTGAGGGTCAGTTCAAAGGTGTCACCGGCCCGGAAGTTTTCCTGATTCAGAGCACAGTCAGCGCCGGTTTCGGGGCAGGTGGGAGTCGGGGATGGTGTGGGTGTGGAGGATGGTGTGGGTGTGGGGGTAGCTGTGGGAAAGTCCTGGATGATTTCGACGGAATACGCCCAGCCGCCTAATCCAAAGTCCCGGGCATGCGCAGATTTACCTCCAGCAGTGACACGGGAGCCATCACTGTTGATGGCGCAGGCAAACAGGGATCCGGGTGCAGAGCCATCCATACCATACAAGATCGAGTCACTGACCCGGGAATAGACGATCATGTCCCACCCGTTCTCAGGGTTATTCAGCGGTCCCCAGCCGGCACCCACAATGATACTGCCGTCAGGGGAGATATCCACGGCGTCAACGGTGTCCCCGAAGTTCGGGGATTTGTACAGCGGTGTATTGCCTGATGCGACATCGAACACATACAGGTAGCCTTCCGTGTTGTCCGGTTCATAGCTGCCCATGGCCAGTGTGGTGCCGGAATCACTCACCGAGATAGCGGTGACCCAGGGATAATACGTACCGATGGGGATGCTGAACATCCACAGCAGATCATATTCCTGGTTCTGGGCATTGAACCCAAACACCCGCAGCTTCCCATGAAGATCACCTACGGCAACAATACTGCCGTCGGCGGAAACTCCCAGAGTGCTCTGGGGCGGGCTGTTGCTGATCTCCCAGGAATAAACCTCAGTAAATGTATCCAGATCCCAGACTTTCACCATATGACTGGGATTGCTTCCTTTGCGAAAATCCACCACCAACCGGGAACCGTCTCCGGTTATTTTCATGTCATTGATATACATGATATCCCCGGTGGGATCAGTAATTTCGAAGGTATGAACCAGGGTGCTGAGTCCGTTGTAGATGTATATATGGAACGGATCATAGGTCGTGCTTCGATCACCGGTTGCTGCTACAGCTATTAAACCCCCGAAATCAGCCACATCCAAATGGGAGATCCGCTCGGTATTACCGGGATCTCCGGGTGCTTCCGGCATAACAATCGTGTGCTGGATATCCCCGTTGGCGGGATCGTAAATGAACAAAACGGATTCAACAGGATCCAACTGGGTTTTCTGGCGGTCCGTAACCGTTCCTGCCACATATACACCGTCAGCGGATGTATCAACGTTTACCGCCCAACCCACATTGTAAGTGCCGTTTTCCAAAAGATCGTGTTCCCAGAGTGGTGTCCCGTCACCGGTGCCGTTGTATGCGGAAATCCGCTCGGCATTGAGATACCAGCCCACATAGATCCGTGACCCGTCACCGGTCACAGCGACGGATTCAGCGATGGCTGCAACGTCTTCGGAACTCCAGGTGATACTTCCCCCGGGCACCATTGACCGATGTGATCGGACCGGAATCAGGCCGGATGGTTTTTCCCCTGCAATTTCGAGTTGCGTCGTAATGCGTTCCTCATTATTTACAGACATCCGGACAACTCCCGGTGCTGCCTGGGACAGGGAAACCGCAATCAATATCATCGTGGTGATCAGTATTTGAAATTTCATTTGTCAGACCCTCCGGATTAAAAATAACACGAAAGCAGCCTGATGCCAACGAATGAAACTTCACGCATGGAACAGGCACATTTTCCTGGACAATTATACTATAAATCGATAGGATTCAGGCGATGAAATGGATGAAACTTTTCCTCATATTGATGTTCTTGTTTCCCGCAGCCGGGTGTGATGATGATTCATCGCCGTCCTCAACCGGTCCCGGTGATGAGCCGTCGGGTGATTACGATACGCGAACGGCTGTGGTGACGTACGTATATGATGGCGATACCATTCAGGTCGACAACAGTGAAAGAGTGCGTTACATCGGGATTGACACGCCGGAAAGAGGGGAGTGTTACTACTGGGAAGCCACGCAGCGAAACCGCGAACTTGTTGATGATCGTACGGTAACGCTGGAGGTGTGCAAGGAAGAATCCGAGGATCACTACGGCCGAACGCTGGCTCACATTAAAGTCGATGGGAAACTGGTCAACGCAATTCTTATCGAAGAGGGATTTGCCAATGCGCTCCGTATCCCTCCCTGTATCTCCCGGGCAGATTATTACTTCGATCTTCGGGACGAAGCCAGAGATGCCAACCGGGGCATGTGGGGCGATTGCCCATAGCCATCCCGTTGTTTACTCAAAGTAATTTGGAATTTTCACATCAGAAGGTGCGGAAGTGTCTAGTCCAGGCACCGGCTTCCGTTGAGAAATCTGAACTGCCGGAGAAGTTGAAGGAAATCTTCAGCTCCCCAGGCTTCCGGAGTTTTCAACGGTCCGAGCTTCATCCAGGCGACTTCCTGCAGTGTCAAACGTTCTTCCGTCGGTCCCAGCAACCGGTCTTCTTCCCGCATCAGAGTAACGAGTCCCGGTGGCGGTATGATCTCACCGGTTTCATCAGTCATGGAAGTTGACGGTGGCAGTGTGAGTTTATGAATCGTCGTGTCCAGAGCGCTGCAGATCCGATCAAGCAAATCCCATCCCGGATTGGTGTTCAATCCATTTTCAATCATCGAGATTGTTGTGGGTCGGGTGTTCGCCTTGTACGCCAGGGCGGTCTGATTCATTCCTCGGACATTCCGAAGCCGTCTGATGTTTTTTCCGAGTCTATTTAATTCTGCTTTGTCTAAGTGCGTCATGAGACCACTTTACCCCGTATCGACTGATTTTTCTACTAAATATTTTGAGAAAATTTCCATTTCGGATTATTTTAACCCGGTACTAGTAATTATGTAGAGAAATTTCTAACGATGGAGAACAAAATGGAAAAATTATCAATTCATACCACTCAGAGAGAGATTATCACGGATATCACATCCGAGGTGGCACGCTGTATTTCAACGGCACGTTTCAGTGATGGCATCTGTATGGTTTTTATCCCTCATACCACCGCCGGTGTCACCATAAACGAAAATGCGGATCCGGCAGTGAAACTGGATATTGCCGACACATTGGAATCACTCATTCCCCGGAGTTCGCATTATCGGCACCTCGAGGGGAACTCGGATTCACATCTGAAAGCGTCACTCATCGGATCATCGGTGACCATTGCCGTGGAAAGTGGTCGTTTGCAGCTTGGTACCTGGCAGGGAATCCAATTTTGTGAGTTTGACGGTCCCCGGTCGCGGCAGGTCTGGGTCACACTTCTGGGGAGTTGATTTGTCTGTTTGGCATTGAGATTGCTTATCTTCTCATTGGTTGGAATGAACGTGCTTAATTTACATTCACTTTTGAGGAGAGAAGATGAGAAAAGTAATATTTATATTATTAATTGCCGGTTTGATGGGGTCGTTCAGTGGCGTGGATGCTGTATCGACATCTTTGGACGAGGTTCGCCGGATTATTGTTGATCGTGATCTGGACTGGGTGGCGGGTGAAACCACTGTCAGTCTGATGTCCGCCGAAGAATATGAAGCCATGTGTGCGCTTCGGATTCCTGAGGGTCAAACATTTATCGCACCTGTTATAGATGAGAACTGGCGTACCATTGGCCGGGGCAGTTTCGACTGGCGGGATTTTAATGGTGTCTCCCCGGTAAAAAATCAGGCGAACTGCGGCAGTTGCTGGGCATTTTGTACCGTGGCCATGCTGGAATCTTATGTGATGATCGTTGACGGTGTGACACCGGATCTCTCGGAACAGCAGTTGGTTTCGTGCAATTCGTATGGGTATGACTGCGGAGGCGGCTGGCTCGATTGTGTAAGTTATTTTGTGAATCCGGGTATGGCTGATGAAAGTTGTATGCCTTACCAGGCATCAAACCTTCCCTGCGCTGCCTCGGGTTGCGAAAAAATTGCCATAGCTGATGATTGGTCGTACACAGGCGATTCCGTCAGTGCCATCAAGGCCGCTCTTGTGGACGGACCCGTTGCATGTGCGGTATATGCTTCTGACGCCATGAGTTATTACAGTGGTGGATGTTTTTCATGGGGTACCACATCAAGTGTCAATCATGGTGTGCTGATCGTGGGTTATGATGACAGCGATTGCAGTGGTGACGGCGCCTGGATCGTTAAAAACTCCTGGGGCACCGGGTGGGGTGAAAACGGATTTTTCCGGATCAAATACGGTGATTCCGCTATTGGATACGGATCCACACGGATTTCTTATTCCACGTCCCAGCGAGCAACTCTGGCCATCAGTGACTACGCCGTGGAAGACAGCGTTATCGGCGATGGAGACGGTTACATTGATCCCGGTGAATCCCTGGATCTTATGGTTTCTCTGGGCAACACCGGCAATATTCCGGCCACAGGTGTCGGTGCGGTTCTGACATGCAGCCAGCCGGAAATTATTATCACTCAGAATTTTGCCACCTGGCCCACGGTTCCCGCGGGTCAGCAGAAACCGGCAAGTTCCCGATTCAAAATTCAGATTCCCGACGATTTTCCTGTGGGTAAACGCCTGGAATTCAATCTGGCCATCACCTGCAATGAAGGCGCTTCCACAGACAGTATTATGACATTTTCCGGTGCGGTTGATCTGGTATACTGGAACAGTTTTGAAGGTTCGACAGATGAAAACTGGACTCACAGCGAAATAGCCGTTCAGGATGACTGGCAGCGGGGCACACCCAATGGCACCTCGATCTATGATCCCGACAGTGCGCCTCATGGAACAAAAATCTGGGGCAACGACCTGGGACCCAACGGCTGGAATGGTGAGTATAAACCCGACGTTCACAACACACTGACTTCCCCGGAGTTTACGGTCACAACCACTGAAAATGTGCATCTTAATTTCATGAGATGGCTGACGGTTGAAGGGAATACAAAAGATAAAGCGCGGATTCTCATCAATGAAACCGTTGTATGGGAAAACCCTGTGGATACGGATCTCATGGATACCGAATGGGTGGATGTGGATCTGGATATCTCTTCATACATTCAGCCGGATACCGCTTTCCAGGTGACGTTTGAACTGCAGACCGATGCTACCGGCGAGTTCGGCGGATGGAATATCGATGATCTGACACTGTTTTCCATTCTTCCGGATTCCGAACCGGAGCCCGGTGATTTTCCCGTAACCCTGAAATTTGTTCAGAACCAGAGCTCTTTTACGGGCGGTGACACCTTTGATCTGACGCTTACGGCCCGGAACCTGGGTGATGCCGTTGAGGGATTCCTCTTTGTTGTTCTGCAATACGGTGATGCGGTCTGGTTCTATCCCACATGGTCGTCAGACGTGACATTTGAGGGAATTACCCTGGATGCTCTGGAGATCAGCAGCATGCCTGTCCTGAACTTCGACGTGCCGGAAACCATGCCGGCCTGCGGTCCCTTCAACATGTATGGTCTGATGATTCAGGCTGAGTCGTATGACTTCCTTACCGACCTGGCTGCCACGACTTTCGAATTTATGTAAACAGCGACCCTACAACTGAAGCAATCTCTGACAGATCCGGTCCTCTATGGACCGGATCTCTTCAAATGAGCCGGTATACTTGTTCATCAGGATCACGTAGGCCAGGGTTTTGCCGGAATTTGAGTGGATAAACCCGCAAAGATTATTGACGTGGTTCAAAAGACCGGACTTTCCCCTCATCCGGCGATAATGTTCCGAAGATTTCAGCCGCTTTTTGAAAGTTCCCGAAGCGCCGCTGGACGAGAGTGACGCCAGAAACTCCGGACCCATTTCAAAGTCATGATGGATTTTACCCAGTAATCGGCAGAGCAGTTGAGCTGTGACCCGGTTATCCGCTGTGAGTCCGGATCCGTCCCGTTGGTGAAGCTCCCCCGGGTTTAATCCCATGGACTTCAGAGTTTCCGTGACGGCACTGATTCCCGATACCGTTGTGCCGGGTTCACCGGTATGTTTTGCACCGGTCTGCCGAAGGATCATCTCCGCCATGAAATTGTTGCTGTACTGATTGATCAGAGAAATGAGATATGCCAGGGGAGGTGAATCATAGGTCACCAGCGGTTCAAGGGTTTCCGGGACGGGGCCGGTGCGGATCCGTCCTTTAAACGCGATACCCTGACGGCTCAGCTCATTGAGAAACGCCCGGGCAAAGTACTGATCCGGCCGGTGAATGGAGCGGGCGGCGCTGATTTTGCGGTCCGGTGATATTTTCCCGGTGATTTTTACGATTTCCTCATGGTCACCTTTGATGATTTCCAGACCGATGCGATTGCCGACGCCTGTCTGGGTCGTCGCTGTATTATCAATTCGGAGATATGGGTTTTCCGGTGATAAAATTACAGTCGGTTTTTCACCGGGTTTCGTTCCGGTAACGGTTACGGTGACGGCATTGTGGGAGAAGGAAAGGGGGAAGATGGGCGCAGCGTATGCCCGGTGGAAGTTTGCGGGTTTCCAGCCCGGTTGCCGCAGATCGCCGCTGTGACATGAGGTGTCCAGTACAAGGTCGCCCTGTATCTCTTTCACTTCTGCCTGACGGATTTTCAATCCCAGGAGCATCATATATTCCTGGACCATGAACGGGTCGCCACCAGCCCTCACATAAAGGTTCCCGGAAAGGGTACCATCATTCAGATCGCTATCGCTGTATACAGTTGTTTCAAAAGTGTATTCAGGTTTGAGAATTTTTAATGCCGTCCAGGTGGTGAACACTTTCATCAGGGAGGCGGATTTGAGCATTTTTTCGGGATTGTGGGCATACACCACGGGGAATCCGCCTAAAAATTCCGGTTGCGAGATATCCAGGACCACCACGGCGGTTTCAGAGGTGTTCAGTCCTTTTGACCGGACCAGGCTGTCGAGGGTGTCTTCCCGGGCAATTGATCCGGGCAGGCATGCAAAACATACCAACACAAAGAACCATGTCACACGATTAACTGTCCGTCTCATCACTGTCCCTCATTTTCCAATTTGAATCCATCAAGCAGCCTGATGTTTATGTATTTTAACTTCGACTTCAATTCGTCCTTCCTGTTTATCCTTTTCGATCTCAAGATCATATCTCGATTGTAAATTCACCCAGAATCTCTCCGAAAGACTGAAGTATCGGGACAATCTCAACGCTGTATTTGCACTGATAGAGCGTTTCCCATGAACAATTTCATTGATGCGACGAGCCGATACATTAATATCTTTCGCAACTCTATACTGACTCAATCCAAACGGTTTCATGAATTCCTCCATGAGAATTTCACCTGGATGGATTGGTTTCATTTTATCAGACCTCATTTGAGTAACCTCCTAATGATAATCTACTATTTCTATCGCTAAAGCATATCCGTTGCACCAACGGAAACAGATCCGCCATTGATCATTGATTCGAATACTATACTGTCCCTCACGATTTCCACGTAACTTTTCCAAACAGTTTCCGGGTGGTACTCTTAAATCTTGTATTTTCTCAGCCGCATCAATCAAGAGGAGTTTCCGTAATGCAGCCCGTTGAATTTCTGATGGAAACTTCTTTGAATGTTTTCGTCGAAAAATGTTTTCGGTTTCCTTGCAACGGAATGCCTTAATCATATCTAAACAATAACGGACCGCGTTAATGTTGTCAAGCGTTATTGTCTGGTATGGCTTTATTTCTGGAATGTAAAAAATACAATTGATTGTTGCGTGGATGAGCACTGACCCGTATGATTCAGGACATGAACGTTTTTCGTAACACTTTCCGGCTGATCGCACTGATGGGGTTTGCCGTCTGTGGATTGAACGTGGCTGTTTTGTCAGCGACTGTGGATGATAAACCGGCGGTTCCGTCCCGAACCGTATCCATTGCCGCTGTTGGTGACATGATGATCGGGAACTGGGGTGATGTGATCATCAAAAAAACCAGTCTGGATCACCTGTTTGCCCTGACCGCGCCCATCCTTCGGGAGGCGGATATCGCCACGGGTAATCTCGAGGGTCCCCACTGCATTTCCGGAAAAATTCCCCTGGACAAAAAGTTCGTATTCAAAATGCCGCCGGAACAGCTTGACGGTTACCGGGAGGCTGGTTTTGACATGCTGAATCTGGCCAATAATCATGCCATGGATTTTGGGTCGGAATGTCTTCTTGAGAGCATTGCTGAAATCACGGATCGAGGCATGGCGTACTGTGGTGCCGGGCGTGATATTCAGGATGCCAATATTCCCCGGGTGATCCGCCGGAACGGGATTCGCGTGGCGTTTCTTGGGTATTCCGCCACCTTTCCCGAGGAAGCGTGGGCTACCGGGGATAAACCCGGAACTATGTTTCCGTATCGGCAGCGTGTAATCAAAGCGGTGAAACTGGCGTCTGCCGAGAATGACCTCGTGGTGGTGCATTTTCACTGGGGCTCGGAACTCCGACCGGATCCCAAACAGTATCAGCGTGATCTCGCGCATCTGGTCATTGATCACGGCGCCGATCTCGTCATTGGACATCACCCCCATATTCTTCAGGGCATTGAGATGTACCGGAACCGGCTCATTTTCTATAGTCTCGGCAACTTCACCTTTGCCAGTTATTCCCGCCGGGCGGGGAGTTCCATCATTGCACGGGTCACCCTGGATGCGGATGGGTCGCTGGTGAGTGCCGATGTTGTTCCACTTCATGTATTGAATATCGATGTGGATCTACAGCCCGTGCCACTCCCCGGGGATGTTGTAGTGCTGGAAGAACTCCGGCAACTGGCAGGTCTTATTGGAGATGGCATACCGGTAGTTCCGGATGAGGATGGAGTGATCACCGAAGTTTTTCGCCAGAAAAACTTATTGGAAGAGGAGCGGGTAGAGCTTCGATCTGATGACAGGTATCCGACGAAGGAGGGTACGGGGGATCTCATCGATGGTTGCCGGTAGGTGGTGAATCGGTACGTCTCTTGGAGGCACCGTCGGATCGGCGGACCGGCGGATAAACCGGAGGATGACATCATTTCCCAGCAACCATCGAAGAGATCCCCCGGATAAACCGGAGGATGACAACAGTTACGTGGAGGATGACAGTCACCGTCAGTGGTACGGTCATCGCAGAATCACGATCAATAAAACCGGACCCACCGGTATGGCTTCAGCCTGCCAGGTGGGCAACTAAGGATCCCAGCCTAGGGATTTATTCCGGGGACACAATGTCAGCGGTAGAAACATACAACCATCGACGAGATCCCCCGGACCAGACTCCGCCAAGGCTACGTCCAGGCAGGCAAACCGGAGGATGACATCCGTTTGTGTGTCGGGGGATGACATCTGTTTGCTAGCAACCATTGAAGAGATCCCCGGGTCCAGCCCGAGGATGACGGTGGGTGCGGATAAACCGGAGGATAACACCCGTTTGTGTGCCGGATGACACTGCGTACCAGCAATTACCCCAACAGCCCCTTCTCCCGACAATATTCCCACATGGTAGTCTTGGGTATCCCCAGTTTTCGTGCGGCTTCCCGGAGATTTCCGTTTGTCTGCCTGAGAGCTTCCCGGAATATTTCGGTTTTGATCCGGTCCCATTCCCATCCGGCTTGAAGATAATCGGTGATACCGGTGGGCGGTAATTCTGATGTGGCTGCTGACTGTTCCAGGTGGATCGGTTTTCCGGTAACGAGTCGTTGAAGAAGGGCATTTTCCAGCTGCCGGATATTACCCGGCCAGGCGTATGCCATCCATTCCCGGTGTTCGTCCGGTTCCAGGGGAAGGGCTTCCCCGCCGCCGTGGCGTTTGAGCAGGTGTGTCAGCAGATCCGGGATATCTTCGGGATGCCGGCGTAGCGGGGGAACGTCCAGGGTAAGAACGGACAGGCGGTAGAACAGGTCTTCACGGAATCGGCCGTCCCGGACCCGTTCTTTCAGATCCTGGTTTGTGGCAGCAATGACCCGAACATCAACGGCGGTTTCCGTGTGGGATCCCAGTGCCATGATGGTTTTTTCCTGGAGGGTTCTCAGGAGCATGGTCTGGACGTCACCGGGCAGTTCGGTAATTTCGTCCAGAAAGAGTGTGCCCCCCTCCGCCGCCTGGAACTTTCCCTGCCGTGGATCCACACCGGTGGCGACCCCTTTTTCCACACCCATGAGATCGCCTGCTGCGAGTTGCGGAGTCAGAAGCCCGCAATTGACTGCCACAAACGCGTGGGCATGCCGCCGGGACCATCGGTGAATCTGCCGGGCTACCACTTCTTTTCCCACGCCGGATTCCCCTGTAATCAGCACAGGGACAGCCAGGGGTGATTCCGCCGTTGTCCGCACCCGGTCCCAGAACTCCGTCATGACGGTACTGCTTTTCCCGGTCACGGGTTCCGGGCAGTGGGCATCCGTTCCGGTGACATGGCGCAGGTTCCGGTTCTCCCGCTGGAGATTTGCCCGGTCCAGGCATCGTTCCACTGCAGCCAGAAACAGTGATTTCTTCAGGGGTTTTCGTAGAAACTCCAGGGGATGTTCCCGGAACGCCCCAATGGCCAGATCAATCTCGTCGGTCTGGGACACCACAATCACCGGTGCATCCGGATGGATTTTCCGCAGCGCCCGTATGAACTGGATACCGTCCATACCCGGCATGATCAAGTCGGTGACGTACAGATCGTACTGCTCGGTTTTGATTTTTTGCAGGGCTTCGGCGCCACCGGCGGCCAGATCGATCCGGTAAAATGGTTTCAGATACGATGAATACAGGTGCCGTGTGGAGGCATGATCATCCACGGCCAGAATTTTATGTGTCTTTGATTGTGTCATACCGTGGCAACTCCAGGGTGATTTTCGTTCCCTGACCCGGCCCGGATTCCGCCTGAATGGTTCCGTCGTGGCGTCGAACAATGGTTTTTGCCAGGAACGCGCCCAGACCATTTCCCGACGATTTGGTCGTGAACAGCGGCACCCAGATGGATCCCAGTGTGTCACTATCCATTCCCGATCCGGTATCTGTGATACAAATCTGTACCTTTCCGGGGTCAGGATGCATGATTACCGCTATGGTATCATCTTCCCGGCAGGCTTCCAAACTGTTTTTCATCAGGTTCAGCACGGCTCGGCTCAACTGGTTGGCATCGCCCCGAACCATAACGTCAGTTTCGGGAAGATCAGGATTCAGAGTAATTCCCCGGTTGCAGGCGATCGGTTCAATCAGCGCGATCTGTTCCCAGAGAAGTTCCGTCAGGTTCACCGGTTTCATCCGGGGTTTGATGCAGCCGTCCCGGAGAGCCTGAACCAGTTCATCCATGCGGTGACTGGCCATCTGGAGTGTTTTTATGTCCGATTCAAATGTTTTCCGGATATGCGGATCATTATTGAGATGTTCCACTCCGGAATCAAGAAATTCGATGTAGTGCCGGAGTTCATGGGCGATGATACGGGGAAGCTGCACCCACTCCCCGTTACGGAGCACCGCGCCGGTATCTTGAATGGTGTCGTGGAATTCCTCCGAAGATGGTTCTCTATAGGCCAGTGAAAATTCGGAGTGTCCGAGACGGATGATTTCCCCGGGAAAGAGTGCGGAATCCTGTATGGGACTGTTGTTGTGAAAACTTCCGGTGGCGCTGTTGAGGTCCCGGTACATCCACCAGTGCCGATCCGGGTATAAGCGGCCATGAAACCGGGATACCGTAGGGTCTGTGAGTGTGAGATCGGTGTTTGGATCCGAACCAATGCTTATGGGCAGCCCGGCAAGATCCATTTCCAAACCGGTATCCGGTCCGCGGATGACAATCAATCTCAGAGGCCGGGCAAGATAGATCCTGAGCGCCGTGGTGGAATGCACCCGGGTCGTGTTGTTGTCCAATGGGTTCATTTGTCCTGAGACGGGTTTACTGCCCGGCAATTACGATGTTTTGCAGCCGGATTGACGGGCTGCCTGATGAGACCGGCAGGGGGAACTGAGAGCCTTTCCCGCAGCCGCCGCCGGAATCATGAATGGCAAAGTCGTTTCCGATGGCATCGATGTTTTTCAGTGTGGCAAAGAGGTTTCCGGACAGGGTGACATTTTTCACCATTTCTTCAATTTTACCGTCACGAATCATATACCCTCTGCCGGCGGTAAAGGAGAACATCTCGCCACCCTGACCGCCCATTGCTTCCACGGCATAGACGCCCAGCTTGATATCTTTAATCATATCTTCCACTGGGGTTTCACCTTGAGCGATACAGGTGTTTCTCATCCGGGGGATGGGTGCGAATTTATAGTTGAGAGCTCTTCCGTTACCGGTGGCTTTCTCACCCATTTTCCCGGCGGTCAGCCGGGAATGGAGCCGTCCTACAAGGATACCGTCCCGGATCAGTTCTGTTTTTTCGGTTCGGGTACCCTCATCATCATAGATCAGCGCACCGCGATAACCGGAATCAAGGCCCGTGTCATAAATATTCAGGATAGGTGATCCGAAGGGTCTTCCCAGTTTCATCACCTCGGCCAATTTCGGATTTTCATACACCTTTTCACCTTCGCTGGTGTGACCGAAGGCTTCATGGACAAAAACACCGGCCAGTTTTGGATCCGCTACTACCGTATAGGATCCACCTTTTACGATGGGTGCATCCAGAAGAGCCACAGCATTTTCACATGATTTTATCAGTGTTTTTTCGTTTCCGCAGACAACATTGAAATCGTTTGAACTTCCAAATCCCACGTAACTGCGCTGGGTTTGTCCGTCTTTTACAGCTTCCGGCACCAGACCGCCGCCGATATCCATTTTTTCCTGATCCACCCAGGAGCCGTCGGATGTGGCAAGCCATGTGTGGGTATACACATCGGCGTAAGATACCGAAGACATGGGAATAAGGGGATGCGCATCGAGAATCAGATCATTATAGGTTTTTAAAATTTCAATTTTTCTGGAGAGTGACACAGCCCGGGGATCATTGATGACATTGAGGGGTAACGTCACATCCACCACTTTAGTTTCAGCCAGGATGCTTTCCTCCATACCGATAAGCCGGGCTTGTTTGATGGCAGAGGCTATAAACTTCTCTATATTGGCGGAGTCCAGTCGATTGAAGGTGCAGAATCCCCAGCCGCCTTTATAAAGTGCACGGACACATCCTCCCCGCTCCGATGCTTCCCGAAGTGCGTCAAGCTGTCTTCCCCGGAAACTGATGCTCACGGATTCCGTTTCTTCCACCCGGATTTCCAGATAATCCACATTCCCGGCATATTTATTGATCAGTGATTTTAAAAAAGGTTTCATCTGATTTTCTCCCGATACGGAAAACGGGCGGTTCCCCGGAGTTTCCGGGGAACCACCCGTTAATCATCACAAGAATACAAGTCTGACAATTCTATCCTCGTATTATTCGAGAACAAAAATGTTCTTTTCGGCACAGATTTCTTTGAGAACTTTCGGCCAGATCGTCACGCTGACCTCGCCCAGATGCGCTTTTCTCAGAAGATACATATAGGTCCGGGACTGACCGATACCGCCACCGATACTCAACGGAATTTCGTCGTTGAGAATGGCTTTGTGGTAAGGCATATCCAGGAAATCCATCTGTCCGGTGATTTTCAACTGTTGTTTCAGTGTATCTTTCGTGACACGGACACCCATGGATGTCAGTTCATGTCGGCGTTTCGTTACGGGGTTCCAGACGAGGATATCGCCGTTGAGACCGTGGAATTCTTCACCATTGGGACCTGTTGTGGGGGTAACCCAATCATCATAATCCGCTGCACGCATTTCGTGGGGATAACCATCTTTCAGAACCCATCCGATACCAATAATGAAAACGGCAGGGTACTTTTGAATAATTTTTGTTTCCCGCTGTTTCCGGGGCAGATCCGGGTACATTTCAAGGATTTCTTCGGCGTGGATGAATTTCAGTTCTTCCGGAATCTCGCCGTATTTGCTGTTTTTAAGCTGCGGATAGAGTTCCTGTGCATGTTTGCCGGCGTCAACGATTATTTTCCAGAGTTTCCGAACGATATCCTTGAGAAATTCAAGGTTGCGGTCTTTCATGGTGATAACCCGTTCCCAGTCCCACTGATCAACATAGGAACTGTGATCGTGATCCAGGAAATAATCTTTTCTCACGGCCTTCATATCGGTATTCAGGCCTTCACCCACTTTGAGGCCGAACTGTTTCAAGGCCATACGTTTCCATTTAGTGGCGGCCTGAACAACCTGTGCTTCGATCCGTTTGTCCAATCCGAGACCGGCCGGAAAATCGATGGGTGTCCGGGATCCGTCACGATCAAGATAGTCATTGACACCACTGTCTTTATCGACGATGAGCGGCACCTGAACCATCATCAGGTTCAGTTCTTTATCCATATGTTCTTCGATATAGTTTTTAATGGCGAAGACTGCTTTCATGGTTTCTTTGGGGGTCAAAATCGATTCATAATCTGAGGGTAATATCTTTTTTACTTCCTCATACGTACTAATGCCGGGTCCGGCGAGATCAGCTTGTTTGTTACTCATCTTTTACACTCCCATATGTTGATAATTAAAGGTTCAAGGACGCGGGAAGTCTATCCGCATTAGCAGGTCTTGTCAACGCTTTTTAAGGGTGTATAAATAAGGGTTTCGGCCATAAAAAAAGGCGCCGGATATTCCGGCGCCTCAGAGTGTTGGTTCTAACCAATTTTTTCGATTTCGACAAAACCGAATTTCTGATTTCCCTTTTTATCCGTGATTCCTTCAACAGGAAATTTCAGATAAAGTTTACCTTCGTTCCGGCCGGTTCCATCTTTCAACGTGAACCGTTTCTCTTCACTGGTCCGGGTAAAGGGGTTATAGATCGTAAAAATCAGTTCTTCCGGTGTCACGACAAAGCTGACATAATTACTCTCAAACGTGTCGTCCATACCGATGGGTTTCAGTTCAATGGGATCGTTAAGTTGCATGATCATGCTGAAATTAACGATGTCATCCTGATCATGCATGGAATTTTTCATCCGAAATGCTATTTTTTCATGTTCAAGACCGGCATCCCAGGTATCTTTCGAGTCGGTGATTTCCCAACTGCCGAACCATTCCAGCCGCTCAATAGAATTTTCTATGAACGATTTGAGTTCAGGATTCAGATCATCTTTCTTGATTACATCTTTAAGAATAGGAGTGATATGTTCGTCATCCAGAACGTAGGCGCAACGAATTACTATCTTCTGGTCTTCGAAATTCTGAACTTTTCCGTCGAGAAATTTTTGAATAATCACTTCTGCATCATCGGGAATTTCGAAATCAAGAAACGTCTGGAGGATGATCTCATACCGTCCGTCCGGTGCTTTATTATAGGCATCCCGGAACAGGGGAAGCAGTTCATCACCCCATTCACGGAAACTGCTGAGTGCATCAATGATGGTGCTCACCCAATTGAAGTCCGGTTCCGGTTTCTGAAGTTCTTCCGTCAGAGCGGTTTTCAGCGCTTCGTATTCACGCAGGGTAATGAGCCGTTCTTTTGCCAGCACCTTGAGGGCTTTATACCGATCAGTCGGGAATTTCCCTTTTGCCCAGTCCCGATCCAGGACAATATCCATGAGCATGCGTTTTGCTTCGATCCGGTAGTCGAGTTTCACCAGAGCAAAATACGCGGAATCCCAATATGTACCGGTTGTAACGCTGGGGACCGGGCGATAATGTCCCGTACAGAGACTGCCGAAATAAGCCACCAGAAGTTCCCGTTCATATAACCCGTCATGGAGCCAGGCATCAATGATGATCTTGGCTTTTTCCCGGGTGGGATACCAGGCATAACCACCGTGAATAAATGTTTCTTTCAGACAGGGTGGGAGCCCTCTCCAAAAGGTTACGCCACATAAAAAATCCCCGAATTCAGTCACTTCGGGAAAGCTCGTGAACATGGGATCGATTTCTGAGGCAAAGAGACCGGGAACCAGCAATGCCGCTGCGATAAATAATATAATAAATCTCTGAGTCATCTGCCCATAACCTCCTTGATCTAAACAGCCAAAACCAATAGTGAGCTTAGAGTATATCAAGGTAAATTGTAAAGCAAGTTTTCTGATTTCAATTCCGCACACCGATCTATTTGAATTTTCCTGCATTCAGACCGTATAGTATTTAGATGATGGATCAGATCTGTTTTTAAAGGAGTGTCATATGACTAAAACCATTATTGCTTACGGATTATTGTCTATTTTACTCATGGCGGTGCTGAGTGGCTGCTTTGCCGGACCCAATTCCCGGTGGCAGGAGGATCCTCCCGATCAGCCGCCTGTACCGCCAAAAGCCGGATTCATCGCCGGGTTATGGCACGGATTTATCGCCATTCCGGCACTGATCCTGGGAATTATCACCGATATTAAAATCTACGAGTGCCACAACATCGGGTGGTGGTACGACCTGGCGTTTCTTCTGGGCGCCGGTGCGTTCTCAGGTGGCGGTGTCCACGTTTCTACAAACCGGTGCAGAAAAAAATAATTTTACCCGGTTTCAAATTTTGACGGCGTGATATGTTTTGGTGGTAGCCCACTTATGACAGGTGCAGTATACGGATGCCCGGGATTAAATTGAAATGCGCATCAAACGTCACAACCACTGATCCGGTTTCAATCGCCTGAGATGCAATCCACACATCGTTTATGGGTATTGGTGTTCCCGCTGCTTTCAATCGACTTTTTACTCCACCGAAAATATCGGCTGTTTCCAGGGTCGTGTTGAGGATTTTTACTGTGGGCTTTCTTAAAAACGCCATGAGAATC
>SWBY01010056.1_pt1 | contig 31448 bp, 27 predicted proteins | sample 4693071 | NCBI WGS metagenome assembly SWBY01 (sample SAMN10267273, study PRJNA491770) | bioreactor metagenome | isolation source: DHS bioreactor inoculated with marine methane seep sediment | place: Japan: Omine Ridge, Nankai Trough | collected 2006-05-06 | reverse complement strand
TTTTCGGGTAAGATATCGTTTATATTGAGAGTTTGATCCTGGCTCAGGATGAACGCTGGCGGTGTGGATAAGGCATGCAAGTCGAGCGGGTTTAGACCCGCGGCAAACGGGCTAGTAACACGTGGGAATCTACCCTAGAGTCGTGAATAACTATTTGAAAAGATAGCTAATACACGATGTACTCTCCGGAGTAAAGATTTATCGCTCTAGGAGGAGCCCGCGTCCTATCAGCTTGTTGGTGAGGTAAAAGCTCACCAAGGCAATGACGGGTAGGGGGTGTGAGAGCATGGCCCCCAGCATTGGCACTGAGACACTGGCCAAACTCCTACGGGAGGCTGCAGTCGAGAATATTCCACAATGGGGGAAACCCTGATGGAGCGACACCGCGTGCGGGATGAAGGCCTTAGGGTCGTAAACCGCTTTTATTAGGGATCAATGTACTGAGCGTACCTAATGAATAAGAGGTTACTAACTCTGTGCCAGCAGTAGCGGTAATACAGAGACCTCAAGCGTTATCCGGATTTATTGGGCGTAAAGCGTATGTAGGCGGACATGTTAGTCGTGGGTCAAATTTCCGAGCTTAACTCGGGAGCTGCTCACGAAACGGCATGTCTAGAGAAAGTGAGAGATGACTGGAACTCATGGTGTAGTAGTGAAATGCGTTGATATCATGGGGAACACCAAAGGCGAAGGCAGGTCATTGGCACTTTTCTGACGCTGAGATACGAAAGCGTGGGTAGCGAATGGGATTAGATACCCCAGTAGTCCACGCCGTAAACGATGCATATTCAGCATGTGGAGTATCGACCCTCTGCGTGTTTTAGCTAACGCGTTAAATATGCCGCCTGGGAAGTACGAGCGCAAGCTTAAAACTCAAAGGAATAGACGGGGATCCGCACAAGTGGTGGAGCATGTGGTTTAATTCGACAATAAGCGAGAAACCTCACCAGGACTAGAAACTTAGCTGCAAGCCTTAGAAATAAGGCCGCCTTCGAGGGTGCTAAGCAGGTGCTGCATGGTCGTCGTCAGCTCGTGCCGTAAGGTGTTCCCTTAAGTGGGGAAACGAGCGCAACCCTTGTCGTATGTTATATATGTCATACGAGACTGCCCAGACTTTAGTCTGTGAATCAATTGATTCGTAGTTTAAAGTCTGGGAGGAAGGAGAGGATGACGTCAGATCAGCATGGCCCTTGACGTCCTGGGCAACACACGTGCTACAATGGCTAGAATAAAGGGTTGCCAAACCGCGAGGTGGAGCTAATCCCAAAAATCTAGTCTCAGTTCGGATTGGAGTCTGCAACTCGACTCCATGAAGTCGGAATCACTAGTAATCGTGAATCAGAATGTCACGGTGAATACGTTCTCGGATCTTGTACTCACCGCCCGTCATACCAAGAGAGCTGGTAACACCCAAAGCTCCTGTGTAAAAGCAGGAACAACGGTGGGATCGGTAATAAGGGTAAAGTCGTAACAAGGCATCCGTAGCGGAAGCTGTGGATGGATCACCTCCTTTCTAGGGAGTAAAGGTGTAAAGAGTTGATGGTCACATCAAGTTCTTAAAACCCATTTTGGTCGATTATGTGTCTTTTATACACATAATTGTAATGTACGGCTCAAAGGTAATAGTATCGAAAGGACTAACCGCAAAAGATTATGACACAAATGTCATTCCTGCGAAGGCAGGAATCTTAGTGTGTTATTACGTAAACTTGTTAGAATTTAAAGACACTCATTGGTTGGGTGTTTTTTGTTTTGAGAGTGACCTTGACAATTTAAGAAAAATAGTGTATTATACAATGTTATTTTTAGTAGTTTGAATTAGAAATAATAATATTATTTTACACTTAGTTTCTTAAAAATTACATATACAGAGGAGGACTTCATGGATAAGATTCATGTTTCAGATAGGTTAAATAAAGCAGTGGCTTTATGGGAAGATGTTTGTTTTTTAGTGCAGCAGTTCACAATTGCTGGTCTAAGAAACAAGAAATATAAAAACTCAAGAAAGCCTGATTTTCAGGGGCCAGTTAAGCATTATAAGGAATTTCGACAACATATCTTAAAAAATGCTGTTGATGGTGATTATGATTATGATAAATTTACAGGATCATATGAATTATCGGCAGGTGTTTTACGGAATGTCGGTCCGTTACCGATGAATTTATTTGCATGGAATAAACATTCAAGAAAAACACTGTCACTAACATCAAATGTGCAAACGCTGTTGAGCGCAACTTCTTTAGATGGATTTACTTGGCAAGATATTAAATGGCCATTCAAGTCATTTGTATTAACTCTGGATGATCCGATTATTGGAGCACGTGATAAGGAATATGATATCATTTTAGTTAGTGAGGTTGGTGGATTTATTGACAGAAGAGATCGTATGGAAATGAAACATTTTATACTTTTTCCTAGGACTCTCTGTGATTATAAATCTCTTGATAAACAAAAAATTTCTAAAGCTGTCAAAAAAGGCAGAATAAGTGTTGAAAAGATTAAAAAAAAGTTGCTCCTTTTAACTGAAGGAATACTTGATGAATTTCATGTCACTACAAGAGGTTATAAAGGAGATATCCTCACAGATCCTGTATCACAGTCTCTTGAGGCTGATCAGAGCAAATTTACTAAACGGTTAGAGGTTGCTGGTTTTAATACTGTAAAGGATCTTACACAAAAAATGGAGGAAGAGGATATTTACATGATGTATTCTGCATGTGACAAAGCTCAACATATTGTATTGAGTACGTGTATGTACATGGAATCTTTGTCCATGGGTAATTTTTCTGATCATGACAGCAATAAAAAAAGAAATAGTCACCTTGAGACTAATGAGTGTGCTATGGTGACATGTCCTGATGATATTTTCGATATAACTTTAGCAGACAGTGATTTGTATGAGAAAAGTGTGGAGATTGTATCAGAAATACATAAAACTCGTGTTAGTCGTGAAAAAAGTGTTCATTGGCGTAGAGGTCATTGGCGTAAGGCATGGGGAAGTTATGGATCTGTAAATGCTCCAAAAACTTGGATACAGCCATGTCTTGTTAATAAGGATAGGTTAGAGAATTGTTCTTTGCCATTAGCAGGGAAGAGTAATTTGGTTTAAGTTATTTTTCTTAACATAAAAAGATCTACATAATAATATTTTGTAGATCTTTTAATTTTTCATTTACAGCTTACGGTATATGCAGTAGAATAAATGTGTAAAGTAGTAATTTAATTTATCAAACTTTTCTCAGTTGTTACAGTAGTTTTTTGCACAATTTTGCGTGTTATGTCAGGTCCCAAACACCTCCTTTGGGGTGAGTAAGCTATAAAAAATTATGATTTTTTATAGTTATATATCTGTGAGCCAATTGACTGATATATAAAATTAGCCTATAATTAAATTAAAGGTCGATAGTGTATATAATAAATCAATAACTTATATTATTATGAAGGTACAAATAGTTACAAAAAAATCAAAAGCAATGCTTTGTAGTGGAAGTTCTTCTTCAGGTACAGGAGCAGTTGATGTAAATAAATCTGAAAAGAGTGATTCAAAGGTACAAATAGTTACAAAAAAATCAAAAGCAATGCTTTGTAGTGGAAGTTCTTCTTCAGGTACAGGATTGATCTTGAAGTAGATTTCTATTTTCAAAGGGATGATAGAGATATCACTTTATGGTGATATTTCTTTTTTGGATATATTTTTAAAGCAATGATTAAATTATATAATACACTATCACGAAAAAAAGAGGTTTTTGAATCATTAAACAAGAATATTGTTAAAATGTATTCCTGTGGACCAACGGTATATGATTATGCACATATAGGAAATTTAAGTACGTATTTATTTGCAGATTTATTAAAAAGATATTTACAATATAGTGGATATGAAATAATAGATGTAATGAATATTACAGATGTTGATGATAAAACTATAAAAGGTTCACAAAAAGAACATACAACACTTGAAGAATATACAAATTTTTATACAGAATCTTTATTTGCTGATTTTAATATGCTTAATATATTAAAACCAAAAAAAATCTGTAAAGCAACAGATTACATTGATGAAATGATTGTATTGATACAAGACTTGATAGATAAGGGATATGCATATAGAGCTAACGATGGATCTGTGTATTTTGAAATTTCTAAATTCAAAAATTATGGAAAATTATCAAATTTAAAAAAAAGAATGTTGAAAGAAGGTGCTAGTGGACGTATAGAATTAGATGAATACGAAAAAGATAATGCATCTGATTTTGTGCTTTGGAAGGCATGGCAAAAAAAAGATGGTGATAACTTTTGGCAATCATCTTTTGGTAGGGGGCGTCCAGGATGGCATATAGAATGTTCAGCTATGAGTATGAAAAATTTAGGGAATACTTTTGATATTCATACTGGCGCTGTAGATTTGATTTTCCCCCATCATGAAAATGAAATAGCACAAAGTGAGGCTTCAACGGGTCAAAAATTTGTTAAATATTGGCTTCACCGAGAGCATTTAAAAATAGATGGAAAAAAAATGTCAAAAAGTTTAAAAAATTTTTATGTTTTAAACGATGTGTTGAAAGAAGTTTCTAATCCCATGGCATTTAGATACTTAATTTTAACTAGTAATTATAGGGAAAACTTGAATTTTACATTTGAAGGTTTAAGGTCTGCTGATAGGTCGTTAGGTAGAATCCAAAATTTTATAATAAGAACAAAAGAACAAATAGGACGTGATAATAATCATTCAATTGATCATTTAATTGAAAATACAAGACAAAAAATTATTAAGGCAATGAATGATGACTTAAATACAGCTCTAGCAATATCTAATGTACATGAGTTTATTACTGAAGTTAATAAGATTATGGACACTAATCAAGTAAGCGATAAAAATGTTATAGATATTATATCTTTTTTTAAAGATTGGGATTCAATTTTTGGATTTTTACTTTTTAATGAACAAAGTATTCCTGATGAAAAAAAAGAAGAAATTGAACAAAAAATACAAAAAAGAAATAAATATAGAGTGAAAAAGAATTGGTCTGAAGCGGACAAAGTAAAGGAAGAATTATTCCAAATGGGGATAACATTGAAGGATAATAAAGATGGAACTACTTGGTATGTTCAATAAATTAAATGACAGTAAATATTATTTTGCTCTAAAAAACTCGACAGATAATAGTCGTTGTGTAGCTGCCTGCGTAGCTGGAATTATCAATGCTTACAAAAATAAGTCTGTATACAAAGACCCTGTGCAGTTAGATAGTTTCTTATTCAGGGAGAGAGATATAAAAGAAAACACAATTCAAGCAATAGCAGCATATGTTTTAGCTAAAGAGGGGATGCAGGTTATCATGAATATTCCGATGCCAGTAAGCTGGGCGCAGATATATACACATGGAATTGATATCATGGGAATTGATGCTATACAATATTTGGAAAAATATTTCAATATGGATAATTATCATAAAGCTGTTAAATTAGCATATGATGCAGGTGTTGTTATGAAAGATGATGGTTATCGAGATATAAAAAAAATCATTAACAATAACAACAATTCTTTCATTATGGCAGGTGTAAATCCATTTGTATTGTATGATGAAGCCAGTAAAGAAATAGGGGGTCATTATATATTAATAGTAGGATTGAACACGAAAAAGGATGAAATATTAATCAGTGATCCAGGACTTCCTTATCATAAAGAAACGGTAATAAGTTTATCAGCTTTTAATTTAGCTTGGAAAGGTAATTATTATTCAGCTGGTGAGCTGATAATTGCAAAAAAAATAAGTGTAAGTGATTGTACAAAAGCGTAAATTTAAGTTTGACTAACCTAATGGATGTATATTGATAAATGAATTTTTAATTTGTTTATTTTTTAATTTGATAGTTTCTTTATTTAGGGGCAGATCAGAATTTCCAAACCAGAGAGGAATACCTTTTTCAGTTATAATTTTTACGACAGTTAAATAAAAATTTTTTGTTTCAGGAGATGTTACATCAAAAGCTGTAATTTCACCAAATTCAGTTGTCATTTGTTGAACTAAATTTTTTAATTTTGCATCAGTGAATTTCGAGTTTATATTTGTAGATGTTGGGACATCAGTCCAACAAATAGATTTTTTTGTTAGGAGGTTTTTATTGTCGATGGTTTTAAAATTATCAGGATCATGATAAAAACTATAATGTTCACGAGCTCCTACAACATCTTCGGGGGCTAAATTTATTTTTTCTCGGAATAGTGGACAAAAAATAATAGTGTTAGCTAATTCGTCCAGTGCCTTTTTAAGAGCGCTTTCTTTATTTGAGTCAGCTGATGCACATATGTGAAATGCTGGCCAAGATTCTTTATTTATGTACATTGCTACAATATGAGGGTTTATATTACAATTCATTGTAGCAACAATTATTTTTCCAGTGTCTTTTTTTTCCAGTGATTTAATATAATCTTGAATATCTAACGGAAGACTAGTCTTATTTATTTTTTTAAAAGGTATTTCAAATAACCAATGTTTCATTAAAAAATGTCTTTCCGAGTATTCAAAAAGTGCTCTTATGCATGCATCAGCATAATCCTTGCCAGCAGCAACTCCTGATGAGTTTGCAAATGTAAATCTATCAAAATATTCTGGTCGATATGGAAATTTGACTATATCAATTGGAGCATACCATTCTAGGTCAGCATTCAGTACATTACCCTTAATTGTTGGATATGTTTTTGATTTAGGTGGGATGCAAATATATTCATTGTTTAAAAACTTTTTTTTTGAAATTCCTAAATATTTATAAATTCTATCCATATCCAATAATTTTTTTGTATCCAATTTGACTATCTGGTTTTTATCTATATATCCTGATGAGAATCTTTCATGAGCTTCTGCAACGGATTTGAGTAGCGCTATATTTTCATTAGAGTCATATCCATTTGAGCTATAATTTTCATGTATATGAGAATTTTCTAGAGAAGGAACTCTATATGTGGCTAAATAACTCTGTAAAGTAGAAATATTTTTTTGAGGTTCTGCCCTTTGAATGTTTATAATTGGACCAATTGAAGAAAATAATTTTGTTTTATCATTTATGGTTTGAGTTGAAAATAGCTGTGGTATGTTAATTTTAGAAGTATATTTTTTTGAATCAGTAAGGTGCGGGGTTATTTTTTGAAATAAAGAAATTTTTGCGTATATAAGATTATTTTTTTGTAAAATATTTTTTAGTATATAATTATATTCTGGGTTTTTTTTGGAGAATGATGATAAAATGATTTTTCTTGTTATGTCGTTAATATTTTTTGTAAAAACATAATAAGCTAAGAGTATTTCATTTGAATAATCACATTTTCTTTTTGAGACTTCATTGCCAAACTGCTTTTTAGATTTATTTAAAAGAATATAATCATTTTTCTTAGTATTGAATAAATCATATTTTTTCAAAATTCGTATAGTTTCAATATTATTTTTTTCAAGGCTGTCTATGAAATTATCAATTTTTTCAAATATAATTATTTTTTCAGGTAAAAGAAAAAATATATTATCTTCATTTTCTATGATTAGTAATGCAGAAGTATTAAGTTTGTTAGTATATTTGAGTATCATAGTTATTTCTTATATCCAAAAGCTATTAGCAATAAAGGAACGGTGTTTGAAAATTTTTGAAAATTTAATTTATTTTGTATTCTTTCTTCATAAAAACCACCTAAATGAACTGAATATATTTGTTCTTTTAACATAGAGGCACTTAGTTGATGTGAGAGTGCTCCGCCTTCTAAAATTGAATATTGTAATCCTCTGTATCCATACTTAGCACAAATAAAACTTAAATCGCTTGCGATCAGTGCAAAATAAGGTGCATTTAGACATCCTGGATGCAAGTCTTCAACTAAACAATCTTTGAAGTCTTGTATGGATAGTTGAAAATGTGAGTCAAAAGTATTTGATTCTTTATTAAAATAAACTACTTTAAATATTTCTTGTTCCTTAATAATAAAGAATAACCTTAAAGGATTTAGTGCGCCAGCTGAAGCTATGGGGGTATGAGAAATAAATGGACTAGTTTTTTGTTGCCATAAGAGTCCATAACTTGTTTTTGCAATTTTTTTTAATGATGATTTAGTAATTTTTTTGTCAGAAAAATCTCTATGAGAATATCTTGCCACAGTAGGTTTTTTTTCAGAAATCCAAGGAATATTTTTTTTGTGTACGGATTTTGTTATTTCTAATGATTGCTTATAGGGTATTTCAATATTATTTATATTAGGGTTACTGAAAAAATTAAATAATTGGAGGACTTCTTTAATGGAATGTTCTTCTGTATCCAAAAAAATATTTTCTTTAAGTAATAATTTGATGCTTTCATTGTTTAACTGTTTTTTATTAAGAACCAAAACGGAATTCCCCCCATTTAGTTTTTGATCTAAAAGTTTTTTTATAACGTTTATACAAGAGACATCGGCAATTGATATAATGTTGTCATTTGTGTCAACAATAACTTTATCAGGTAAAATAATAATGTTATTTAAATTGTTTAATCTAATTTTCATATCATAATGTATATTAACATTTTTAAAATAAAAAGATGCTATATTTTAGTTTTTCATTGATAAATAATTCAATTACTTCGAATTTTAACACAGATATTAGATAACGCAATGTGGATAGAATTTTTAATAATAGTTTTAAATAAGGGTTTTTTATTAGCATTTGCATTTTATTGGCTATGCAGTAGAATGACTATATAAAACAGTAATTTAATTTATCAAACTCATCTCAGTTGTTATAGTAGTTTTTTGCACAATTTTGCGTGTTATGTCAGGTCCCAAACACCTCCTTTCTAGGGCGTAAAGGTGAAAGAGTTGATGGTCACATCAAGTTCTTAAAACCCATTTTGGTCGATTATGTATCTTTTATATACATAATTGTAATGTACGGCTCAAAGGTAATAGTATCAATAAGGACTAACCGCAAAAGATTATGATAGAGATATCATTCTGAACTTGTTTCAGAATCTCTACCATCAAAAACTTGCTAGAATTTAAAGACACTCACTGGATGGGTGTTTTTTGTTTGATAAATATATAAATATGTGATAATATACCTTGATAGTTTTTTTAACAACAGATATATTATATCTTTTAACATTTTTTGAAAGTGGAGGAGTGATATGCAACCATATGTTGGCATTACTGATTTTATGGACGTCAAAGAAGTAGTTGCTATGGCAAAAGTCTTTAATTCTCATGAGCCAGGCAATTTTCAATACAAATTGCATGTTGGTGTGATGATGAGTTACAAAACTCTTCATGGATGGCCAACAAAGTGGACAGATGCATTCCCACGTAATGAAGTAATCGCATCTATATTTGATGGTGATTATGCAGATGATGTTATGTATTGTTTGCATTATGCAGATAGTAAAAAACGTCCAGAGTTGTGGAAAAGTTTGAGATTGGCAATTATATATGGTGGCAAATATATGCACGCCTTACAACTAGATTTAGTTTGGCCTGATAGACATCAGATTTTTGCAGCTATTACTGACTCAGGAATACATCCAGAAATCATTTTGCAAATCGGTAAGCAAGCATTTGAAGAGATTGATAACAATCCACGTGCACTTGTGGATAGACTTGGTAAATATGCATATGATGAAGTTTTGCATCGTGTCCTCTTGGATAAAAGTATGGGGCGTGGAATCGGTATGGACGCACCATCACTTATTCCATTTATTGAAGCAATTCAAAATGATTTACCAGATATCGGCATCAGTATTGCGGGTGGACTTGGTCCAGAGACATATCAGTTATCTGAACCAGTCATGCAATCCCATAACAATATCAGTGTTGATGCACAGGGTAAACTGAGGGAGAGTGGTAACGCATTAGATCCTGTAAATTGGGATATGGCAGGACAATATCTTATCAAAATGATTAATATGATTGATAAATATCAATAGATAAAGTGTATACAAGCTGAAGTTCATCAATTGAACTTCAGCTTTTTTATTTTTTTATGTTGACGATATTTTAAAAATATGTGATGATGGATACAGTTATGTAAACAGTAGTAAACAGATAAAATGAAAAATCTTACCAAAAAACATGAGATAGTTCTCAGTTCTCTGAAAAGTTTTTTCCGAGAGAATGGCGTAATGCCATCTATTCGGGAACTTAGAGACGAATTGCGGTCTAGCGGATATGATATGAATAGCCCAAGAACTGTGCATAAATATTTGAATGATTTGAAAGATGCTGGTGTCGTGCGGAGAAATTCACATACAAAAGCTTTAGAGTTACTTGACCAGGGGAAGATGTTATTTGTTGATATTCCTGTATATGGTAGTGCAAATTGTGGAATTGCAAGTATTGTAGCTGAGCAATATAGGCAGGGAACATTGAAAGTTTCAAAAAGTATTGTTGGACAAAAAAATATTAAAAACCTTTTTGCAATTCAGGCATCTGGAGAATCTATGAATAATTATAAAGTGCGCGAGAATAATATTGAAGATGGAAGCTTTGTTCTAGTTGATGGTGGTTACAAGCCTTCTATAAATGACAATAATATACCTGTACTAGCTGTTATCGATGGGCTTGCTACAATAAAACTGTTGCGATATGTAGAACAGGATAGAATTGGTCTTTTCCCTTGTTCAACTGAAGAAGAATTTTTACCAATATATTTAACCGAAGAGGATGATTTAATTGTTAATGGTAAGGTAATTGATGTGTTGAAATCATAGTTGTGGGATGTAGATGGACATTTCTTCTATTTTTAATAATTAAAATACAAATCAAATATGACACAAGTAATTTTTGAAAAAATTAAGCAAGTTAATGAGTATGGGAGTGATTTTTGGTCTTCTCGTGATCTTGCAAAAGCTTTGGATTATTCAAATTATAGTAAATTTTTGAATGTTATCGAAAAGGCTAAATTAGCATGTGAGAAGAGTGGAGAAGTTATCCACACCCATTTTGCCCATGTGGACGAAATGGTCAAGATTGGTTCTGGTGCTGAGCGTTCAGTTGATACCGTATATCTTTCTAGATATGCTTGTTATCTTATTATTCAAAATTCAGATCCAAGCAAGGAGGTCGTGGCACTTGGTCAAACATATTTTGCAATTCAGACACGACGACAAGAAAAAACTGATGAGCTGATAGAAGATAATAAAAGAGTACAATTACGTGATGAAATTAAAAAACATAATACATCACTCGCAGAGGCGGCAAGTGATGCAGGTGTAGAAAATTATGGCAAATTTCAGAATTATGGATATAAGGGATTGTATGGAGGGTTGGATTCTGGAGATATAAAAACAAATAAAAAGTTAAAAAAATCACAACAGATACTTGATCATATGGGCAGTGAGGAATTGGCAGCTAATCTATTTCGCACAACACAAGCAGATGCTAAACTTCGTAGAGAGAATGTGAAAAATGAGATGAATGCAAATCTTACACATTATGATGTAGGGCAGAAAGTTCGTAAAACAATTGAAGAGCTTGGTGGCACAATGCCAGAAGAGCTTCCTACAACCGATGGAATAGGAAAAGCAAAGACATTATTGAAGAACAGAAGTGATAAAAAGAAACTGGAGGGAGGTGACAAGTCGATATGAGGAAACATAGTGAGCGTAAAATATTGGAAATGACTGTTGAAATCACTAAGGAGTATGCAAGAGGTGGAGGTACAATTCATTTAGATAGTGTATTAAAAAAAGTTCATGAAGAATTAACAAAAATCAATGAAAAAATTGAAGAAGAAAATGCATAAATATTTTTTAATTTTTACTCCTACGTTCTAAATTTGAGCGTAAGAGTAAGTATTTTAAATAAATTATTTATAAACGTTTGAATTAAAGTTGTAGAGAGAGTACAATTGTAATATTGATTGCTAAAAAAAATATATTTATGACAGCGGAACATAAGAGACAATTAGAGAAACAACTTTGGAATATTGCTGATTTATTGCGGGGTAAGATGAATGCTGATGAGTATAAAAATTATATCTTGGGATTTATTTTTTATAAGTATCTTAGTGAAAAACAGCAGGCGTATGCTGATGATCTCTTGAAGACTGATAAAGTTAAGTATTCTTCGCTCATTAGTGGTAAAAATGATGATATGTTGCAAGTTATTAGCAGGCGTTCACTGGATTCTTTAGGATTCTTTCTTGAGCCTATTGAACTCTTTGAACATCTTGTCAAAAAAGGACGTGGAGAGATTGAGGGAGAAGATTCTTTTATATTGGAAGATCTCAAGAGTGTGCTAAATAATATTGAACAAACTGCTGTGGGAAATGACAGTGAAGATGACTTTATCGGATTATTTGAAGATGTTGACCTTACTTCTGCAAAACTAGGACGAACTGAAAAAGATAAAAATGAAATTATTACAGATATTCTTTCACACCTTGATGAAATTGATTTTCAACTTAAAGACGCAAAGAGTGATGTGTTGGGAGATGCGTATGAATATCTAATTGGGAAGTTTGCTGCTGGTGCTGGTAAAAAGGGTGGAGAGTTTTATACTCCTGCACAAGTTTCTCAACTTTTATCAATGATTGTAACTCAGGATAAAAAGCGTATTAAAGCTGTCTATGATCCTACTTGTGGATCTGGTTCATTACTTCTTCGTGTTAAAGATTTTACTAAAGTTGATAATTATTACGGACAAGAGCTTAATCGTACGACATACAACCTTGCAAGGATGAATATGCTTTTGCATGATGTGCATTATGCAAATTTTGATATCAAGCAGGGTGATACACTTACAACAGACTTATTTGAAGACTTGCAGGCTGAGGCGCTTGTGGCTAATCCACCTTTCTCCGCAAAGTGGAAAGGTTCTGATGATCCAGTACTTGCAGAAGATGAACGATTTACACAGTATGGTGCATTAGCACCAAAAAACAAAGCTGACTTTGGTTTTGTGACACATATGCTGTATCACTTAGCAGATAATGGCACAATGGCTGTGGTATTACCTCATGGTGTGCTTTTCCGTGGTGGAGCTGAGGGTAAAATTCGCCAGTACATCATAGAAAAACAAAACTCACTCGATGCGGTTATAGGGTTACCTTCAAATCTTTTTTATGGAACTTCTATTCCTGCTACGGTTTTGGTATTTAAAAAATGTCGTCATACTGATGATAATATTTTTTTCATAGATGCGTCAAAAGAATTTGAAAAAGGTAAAAATCAAAATAATCTCACAGATGAAAACTTACAAAAGATTTTTGAAACTTATACAGGCAGAAAAGAAATTGAAAAATATTCGCATTGTGCAACTCTAGAGGAAATAAAAGAAAACGATTTCAATCTAAATATCCCTAGATATGTAGATACATTTGAGGAAGAAGAGCAAATTGATATTGATGTAGTATCTAGAGAATTACAAAAATTACAAAAAGATGAAAAGAAAATGCAAGAAAATATTGCAGAGTTTTGTGATGAATTAGAAATTAATAAACCATTTTAAATATGACAAAAGAAGTTCAAAATCAAGAAAAAGAAAAAAAAGATCGAATATATGCTGTATGGGGTATTGTGATTGGGTCTTTTTTGGGTTTGCTTTTAACTTTATTTGCAAATGCTTATTATGATGTTTTTGTCACAGGCAATGAAAGTTGGGGGACGATTGATCACAGACAAGTGTATAGTTGGGTTGCTATGATAATTGCTATTTGGGGTTTTCTTGGTTTTTTTATTTATGACTATAAAAATAATTTAAATGTAAATATTGCATTTTGGAAGCGATTTTTCAAATACTTTTTCCAAAAATCTACTCCATCAAGGATAATTAGAATTATAACTGGTTTGTATGTTCTCCTTATAATTATTTGTGTATTAGTTTTGATATATATTTATACTGTTGAGAAGTTTGGATTTTGGATTGCAACATCAATATATGTAATTGTAATTATAAATGAATATATTCGTGAAAAAAAGAAAAAATAATATGACACAGACAAAAGAAATTAAAAAAACACCTTGTCAGGCATTGGCGGGGAATAAAAAGAAAAAAGCACAAAAAAATGTGCCAACTTTGCGGTTTGGTGGTTTTAGTGGTGATTGGGAGGCGGAAGAGTTGGAAGATGTTTTTGAAAAGAATGCAAATAAAAATTTAAATGATGAATATGATTTTGTTCTTACTAATTCAGCAATAAAAGGCATTGTCAGCCAAAGAGATTACTTTGATAAAGACATAGCAAATAAAAATAATTTAACAAATTATTATATTGTTGATATTGATGATTTTGTGTATAATCCACGAATTTCAAAGTATGCTCCAGTAGGTCCATTAAAGAGAAATAATTTAAAACAAGGTGTAATGTCTCCGTTGTATACTGTTTTAAAACCAGAACAAGGAGATTTGTCTTTTTTAGAAAAATATTTTGAAACTAAAAAATGGCATAGACACATGTACAGAATTGCCAATTATGGAGCGCGACATGACAGGATGAATATTATTCAGTCTGATTTTATGAAAATGCCCATTAAAATGCCTATACTTCCAGAGCAGCAAAAAATCGCGGGGTTTTTGGGTGAGGCGGATGAGTGGCTTACGAATTTGGAAAAACAAAAAGAAGAATTGGAAAAATACAAAAAAGGCATAATGCAAAAAATTTTCTCACAAAACATTCGCTTCCGTGATGAGAATAGAAATGCTTTTGCTGATTGGGAGGAAAAGAGGTTGGGAGATGTTACAAATTTTATGAAGGGTAAGGGACTTTCAAAAAATGATATTATTAGCAATGGTGAAAATGCTTGTATTCATTATGGTGAGTTATTCATTAAATATAATGAGGTTATAACAAATATAATTTCAAAAACTGATTTAGAGAAAGAAAAAATGTTTTTAAGCGAAAAAAATGATATTTTAATGCCGACATCCGATGTAACTCCAAATGGCTTAGCTACAGCAAGCGCTTTGAGTAAAAAAGATATTATTTTAGGCGGAGATATTCTTATTATTAGAGGCAAAGATGTATTGAATAATTTTTTTGCGTATTGGGTTAATATTAATAAGAAAAAAATTATGAGACTAGTTTCTGGTGTTACTGTTTATCATGTCTATGGTTCCGATATGAAAACTTTAAAAATAAATCTTCCATCATTTTTAGAGCAACAAAAAATTGCAGACTTCTTGAGTTCTATTGATGAAGTGATACAATTAAAACAAGATCAAATCACAGGAGTAAAGGAATGGAAAAAAGGCTTGATGCAGAAGTTATTTGTTTAATGATGAAAATATGACTACAGAAAGTACAACAGATGAAAAAGAAAAGTTAAATCTTTTACTAGAAATAGCAAGAGAGAAGCATAATAATAGAAGACAAGAAATTCAAGGACAATCAAAAAAGGCGGAACTATTATTTCTTGCAACTGGATTTACATTTGCTGGAGTCGCTGGTTTGTATCAGGTTGATATTTTAAATAAAAATAATGAACAGCAAGTGATATTACTAATTTTGGAATTTGCTTTGATAATTTTATTTACAATATTGGCTTGGTTATGGAAAAGAAAAGAGCATGACTCTCCTGCAGTTAGCGGATTAATTGCATTGTATGATGAAGGTAAAATGATAAAAAGTATACAGATTGAAATAGTTAATTCTTATAAAGAATCAGAGGAGTTTAATAGAAGTAAGCTTGAAGAGATTGCAATTAGGATGAATATAGCATTTAGCATTATGTTACTTGTTTATGTGAGCATTATAATTTTTATACTTTTCCCAACTTTTAGAGTTTGTGTAAATTAATTTATTAATAAACAATATTTTATATGAGTACCGATAATAAAGAAGTTTCTAATAATGGCCAAATAGAGGGTATTAGTGATGGAGATAATAATGAAAATAACATTGAACAGACGGAACCCATTAATATTGATGTTGATGAGCCTAAATTAGGAGATACACCAGATAGTAGGTTAATACAAGAATTAGAAAAAGGGATGAAGAAGGGTTAAAACAAAATCAAATCAGCAAAGTAAAGAGGTGAAAAAAGGATTGACGCAAAGGTTGTTTGTTTAAAAAAATGTTATGGATTCTAATTATAATTTAAGAGTAAAAATTGATGAATTAAAAAAGATTATTCATACATCTTTTTGTTGTAAGCAGGGAGCTTGGAATAAGAAAGATAAAGGCAACTGGAATAAATTATGGTCTGCTTTTGATAATATTCAAGATACTCAGTCAGCAATAGAAGAATATATAGAACAAAAGCATCCTACAAAATTATCTATATATGGAATATTACAGGCACTAATTGTACAACAGGATTCAATGGTGCATCTAGAAGAATCTGTTGATATTGAAGTGCCAAAATTTGAAGACTTTTCAGAATTAAAAGAAATACGAAATATAAGAAATGAAACAGTTGGACATCCGTCTGAAACAAAGAAAAAAAGAGGTAAAGATATTTCCTATGGAGATGGAGATATTACATATACATCGTTAAGCACAGTTGAGAATACAAATATTCTAGAATATCAAGTATGGTCGCATAATGATTTTGTTAATAAAAAGGTAAATATTATAGAAATAATTGATAAACAATCTAATGTATTGAGTTCAGAAATTGATAGGATTATAAAAAGGATAAATGAAATTGAAAATAAGCATAAAAAAAAGTTTAATAATGACAGTTTAGTAAGTAAGCTTGCGCAATCTGGTTATTTAATACAAAAATTATGGTCTTTTGAGTGTGAAAGAATACATTCAAAAACTTGTTTTAAAATGTTGATTTCAATATATGAAGAATTTAAAGATGGTATTAGAATGCGATATAATATTGAACAACTAGGTGAACATAGAATTAGTATTCCAGGTATTGTTGAAGAAGTTAAAAAGGTAGATGAGTTATTAAAAAGAATAGAAAAGATGGTATCAATGGATGAAAATGTTGATTCATTCAATCTTGATATTTATGTAGAATCATTAGATAATTCTTTTGCAGAATTGAGGAATATGGCAATGGAGGTTGATAGTGAATTTTAGTGTTTTAATTCTAGAGATTTAATGTATAATCAGTTTAATTTATGGTTAGGGTATGACAAAAAAAACAGCGAAGAAAGGCACAAAGAAAGCATCTGCGAAATCAGTTTCCGTTGAGGCGGGTGATATATTTAAGTCAATTTTGGATTATCATGATGATGATAGTAATATAAATAAACAAAAATTTATTAATAATTTGACGACGTATATTCAACAAAGCATGGGAGGAGATAGAATATATAAAAAGTATAATATTGTTGTTTTGTATGATAATGATTCTTTATCCACACTGCATTCGGATAAAATTTATAAAACCCTTGAAAGGATCGATAAGGATAAGCCAATAATTTTGGTATTAACATCAAATGGTGGTTATCCTAGTCCAGCATATTTGATAGGGAAGCTATTTCAGCAGTTTTCCTCTGAGAATGATTTTATTGTTGTTATCCCTAGATATGCAAAATCTGCAGCGACATTATTAGCTTGTGCTGCTGATAAAGTTCATATGGGGAAACTTAGTGAATTAGGACCGATAGATCCACAAGTAAAGGGCGTGCCAGCATTAGGATTGAAAAATTCAATTGAGCATATTGCGGAATTAGTATCCTTAAATAAAGATTCTGCAGAAATGTTTGCGCGATATCTTGCTTTGACAGTCAAACCAATTTCAATCGGTCATTATGAAAGAATAGCTGAGTCTACTGTGCAATACGCAAGTAGGTTGCTAATGAAAAAAAGTAATATACTAAAAATACAGCCAGTAAATATAGCAACTAGATTGGTTTATGGATATAAAGATCATGGTTTTGTTATAGATCAAGAAGAGGCTGTGGATATTTTTGGAGACAATTTTATTGTGAAAGAAAGTGAAGAATATCAGTTTGGAGATGGAATATATCAAATATTATCTGAATTTAATGAAATATCAGAAATTTTAAATATTAAATTTTCATTTATTGGTAGTCTTGATGATAGTAACTCAATAAATATTAGTAAGACGAAATAATCAAAAAACAATATGACACATCAAACAGAACAACAATTAGAAAATCAATTTATTGCACAGCTTGGTGATTTGGGATTTGCTCCTGTTACTATTAAAGGCACGGATGAACTTGAGGCAAACCTCAAAACGCAACTGGAAAAGTTTAATGAAACTACTTTTACCGATAGGGAGTTTGAGCGGATTATGAATCATCTCAACAAGGGAAATACTTTTGAAAAAGCAAAGAAGCTGCGTGATCGGTTTAGTTTGAGTAGAGACGATGAGACTTCTCTGTCTGTACGGTTTTTCAACATGACACACTGGTGCAAAAATGAGTATCAAGTTACAAATCAGATTACGCAGGTGGGGAAATATGAAAATCGTTATGATGTGACTCTTCTTATAAACGGTCTGCCACTTGTGCAAATCGAACTTAAGAAACGTGGTGTAGAGCTCAAAGAAGCATTTAATCAAATTCAAAGATATCACAAACATTCTTTTGCTGGGAGTTTATTTGAATATGTGCAGATTTTTGTTATTTCCAATGGTGTAAATACAAAGTATTTTTCTAATAATCATAAACAACCATTTGAACAAACATTTTTTTGGACTGATGAGAATAATCATAAGATCAGTAAATTGGAAGATTTTGCAGAAGTATTTTTGGAAAAGTGTAATGTGTCACAAATGATTGCAGAGTATATTGTACTGGCAGAAGTGCCAAAGATCCCGATGATTTTGCGACCGTATCAGTATTATGCAGTACGCAACATCATGAAGCGTGTAGATGAATCTGAAAAAGGTGGTTACATTTGGCATACAACTGGGTCAGGTAAGACCTTAACATCTTTTAAAGTGAGTCAATTGCTGGGACAAATGCCAGAAATTAAAAAAGTTCTTTTTGTGGTGGATAGGAAAGACCTAGATATCCAAACAACACGAGAATTTAATTCTTTTTCAGATGGTAGTGTAGACGGCACGAACAATACACGCAATTTGTTAAAACAATTAAAAGATCCAAAAAGAAAGTTGATTGTAACAACAATTCAAAAACTAGATCGTATTATTGCTAGAGAGAGCTATGTCAGTCAAATAGAAGAATTACGTGATGAGAAAGTTGTAATCATATTTGATGAGTGTCACCGTAGTCAGTTTGGCAAAACGCACAAGGCTATCAAATCATGTTTTGGTAAAGCACAGTTGTTTGGATTTACAGGTACGCCAATATTTGCCCAAAATAATGTAGGAGGTGTAACAACTAGAGATGTATTTGATGAGTGTTTGCATAAATACATTATTACCAATGCAATTTCTGATAATAATGTGTTGGGGTTTTCAGTAGAGTATGTAGGACGATATAAATATAAAGAAGATGATGTAGTGGATGCTGATATCAAAGTAGAGGATATTGATACAAGGGAAGTATTGGAGCATGAGGATAGATTGAGTAAGATTTCTGACTACGTACTAGCAAATTATAATACCAAGACAAAGAATGGAAAGTTCAATGCAATCTTTGCAGTAGGAAATACAGAAGTAGCACGCAAGTATTATACAATTTTGCAAGAGAAAAACAAAGAAAGTAGCAAGAATCTAAAAATTGCAACAATATTTACATATCGCGCTAATGAGGATGAGACAAATGATTTGTTGGATCATGATGTATATGTTGACAGTGGTGATATAGTCAATGAACACTCTCGTGATTTTCTGGAAAATTGTATTGGAGATTATAATACGCTCTATGATACAAACTTTTCAACAGATAAGTTTTATGATTATCACAAAGATGTACAAAGGAAGTTAAAAGATGGAGAGATTGATTTACTTTTGGTGGTGAATATGTTTCTCACAGGATTTGATAGTGTGCGACTTAATACGCTTTTTGTAGATAAGAATTTGCAATATCATGGATTGGTGCAAGCTTATTCACGGACAAATAGAATATTGGGTTCAGATAAGCCACATGGTAATATTGTTTGTTTTCGCAATCTCAAAGAAAATACAGATAAAGCATTAGCACTGTTTGGAGATGAAAATGCTAAGGAAATAGTATTTAAAAAGCCATACGAAAAACAAAAACAAGAATTTAATGAAAATGTAGAATTACTCAGAAGTATCGCAGTAGATGCTGGGAGTGTGGGAAATCTGCAAAGTGAAGAAGATCAAGTGGCATTTATTAAACAGTTTCGTAACTTGTTGCGTATTAAATCATCTTTGGAGACATTTACAGATTTTACTTTTGATGATTTAAATTTAGATGAACAGGAATTCTATGATTATCAAAGTGCTTATATAGACATGTATAAGATAAGAACTCAGCAAGAAGGAAAAGATAAAGTATCTATCATTGATGAAATTGATTTTGAGTTGGAACTAACTCGTAGGGATAGAATTAACTTTGATTATATTGTGAGACTTATCGTTGCACTTAAAGATGTAACTTCTGATGCTGTAAGAGAAAAGAAAATTGCAGATATTTTGCGTGTATTTGATACAGATATTGCATTACACAAGAAAAAAGAATTGATAGAGAAGTTTATGCAAGATAATTTGCCTGAAATTGATAGTGCTGATGATGTAGAAAAAGAATTTGAAAAGTATTGGCAAGAGGAGGAAAAGAAATATGTAGAGTCTATAGCAAAAGAAGAGAATATTGATACAGATAAGATGAAGAATCTTATCAATGAATACTTGTATACACAAAGAATGCCACTTAGTGATGACATAGTAGCATTATTACCAGAGCAACCAACACTCATGGAATCAGAAAGCATCATCACACGTATAAAAGTATCACTACAGAATTTTGTAGAAACTTTTGAGTGGTAAATTGGACGAAAAGGTAATTTGTAAGAATTTCTTACAAGTTCAAAAGAATTGAAAAAATTTCAGTTATCCGGAATTTCCGGATAACTCAAAAAGAAGATAACAAAAAAGAACTAGATTCCCATCTTCACGGGAATGACAAAATTGTGGTATTATTGGTAGGTGAAATAAATTGAAAAATTATTGAAATGCAGAAGTTTAATACGCCGATGATGCAGCAGTATAGTGAGATAAAGGAGCAATATCAGGATTGTTTGCTCTTTTTTCGTTTGGGTGACTTTTATGAATTGTTTTTGGAGGATGCTAAGGTTGGGGCGGCTGCTTTGGAGATTACCCTTACCAAAAGACCACGGGGTAAAGATGGAGAGATCCCTATGGCTGGAGTGCCACATCATGCAGCTGATGCTTATATTGCTAAGTTGGTGAAATCTGGACACAAGGTGGCAATTTGTGAGCAAATGTCTGAGCCAACAGGTAAGGGGATTGTTGATCGGGAAGTTGTGCGGGTGATTACTCCGGGAACAATTTTGGATGAGAAAAATTTAGATAAAAAGAAACATAATTTTATTATAAGTTTAGTTTTTCGAGAGAATAAAATTGCTATTGCAGCGGTGGACTTGTCTACAGGGGATATGTTTGTGACTGATTTGAATGCTAGTTTGGAAAATGTACATCTTTTGAATACGGAGTTACTTCGTTTTGGTGCGACTGAGTGTATTTTGAATAAAAAGGATTATAACAATCCTCAAGTATTGAAAACTATTTGTGTAGAGACAGAGATGAATATTTATCCATTTGTGGAGTGGGATGAATATGCAGTTGATAAAAATGAAATAGTGAAAGAGCAATTTAAGATTGCGAGTCTGGAGGTTTTTTCTCTGCATAATAAAGAAGCTTGTGTAGAGGCCATTGCTTGTTTGCTTGGGTATTTGCGTGAGACGCAAAAAGATAAAATAGCACATTTGAAAAGTTTGAATTATTATCGGCCTGAGGAATATTTAGTTTTGGATCGTTCTACTATTCAAAATTTGGAGATTTTTGATACTCTTCGTACTAGGGATGATAAAGGGACTTTGGTTGAGGTGATTGATAAGACCGTGACTGCTATGGGTGGACGTCTTTTGCGCGAGTATTTGAAAAAACCACTTATTGATATTGAGAAAATCAAAGAGCGTCATGAAGCTGTTGGAGAAATGATCACAAATAGGGCGCAGAGGAATGAAATTCGAGAGAAGTTAAAGCAGATTTGTGATATTCCGCGATTGATTGCTAGATTATCAATGGGTAATGGTAATGCATATGATCTCAAGAATTTAGCTGAGGCATTGGAACATGCTCGAGCAGTACTAAGTGACCTTGAACAGTTTGAGGCAACAGCACTTCAATTTTCAGCTAGTGAACAAATAGACAAAATTATTAGTTTGATAAATGAGCAAATTGTAGATGATCCTCCGCTTGATATAAAATCGGGTGGTATGATAAAAACTGGTTTTCATGGCAAATTGGACGATTTACGAGAAAATGTTACTGGTAATAAGGACTGGATTGTCAAAATGGAAGAGCAAGAACGTGAGAAAACGGGTATTTCTTCTCTGAAAGTAAGATACAATAGAGTTTTTGGTTATTATATCGAAGTTACCAAGGCTAATGTGCATTTAGTTCCGATTAATTATATTCGCAAGCAAACAATGGTAAGTGCTGAGCGTTATATCACACCTGATTTAAAAGAATACGAACAAAAAGTATTGGTTGCCCAGGAGAGAATTAATAAAATAGAATATGATCTATTTTTGAATTTGGTTGATGAAATTTTGAAGTATACAAAATTTGTTCAGTCTTTGGCTCATGATTTGTCGACAGTTGATTGTTTGGGATCTTTTGCTGAGCTTGCTGAACAGGAAAACTATATTTGTCCTACTATGAGTAGTGATGATGAATTACATATAGTGGAGGGGCGTCATCCAGTAGTAGAAAAATATAGTACAGATCAGTTTATCGCTAACGATACAAAGTTGAATGCAGGGGATCATCAGCTTTTGGTTTTGACTGGACCAAATATGGCTGGTAAGTCTGTATACATGAGACAAGTTGCAGTTATCACACTACTAGCTCATGTCGGAAGTTTTGTGCCTGCTAGTGAGGCTACGATTAGTATGGTAGACAGAATTTTTGTGCGTAGTGGTGCAGCTGATTTCATTGCTTCTGGACTTTCTACTTTTATGGTTGAGATGACTGAGACAGCACATATCTTGCATCATGCAACTGACAAAAGTTTGATTATCATGGATGAGATTGGTCGGGGTACTAGTACTTATGATGGTATTAGTATTGCGTGGGCGATTGCTGAGTTTTTAGTTACAACCAAAAATAAAAATGCCAAAACTTTGTTTGCGACACATTATCACGAGTTACAAACTTTAGAAGAGAAGTTTCCCAAGCGAATCAAAAATTATGAAGTGGTAGTAATGGAAAAAGATGATGGTGAACCAGTTTTTCTTCACAAGGTGCGACCTGGCAAAGCTTCACACAGTTATGCAATAGCAGTAGCAAAATTAGCGGGTGTGCCAGATTTGGTAAACAATAGAGCAGTAGAGATTTTGGATAATTTGGAGAAAAAAGTATTTAACGATGAGTTTGAAAAGAAACCAAAAACTCAAAGTAGTAAAATTGAAAAAGAGTTGAAAGATTTATCTATAGATCAGATGACACCGATTGAGGCTTTAAATAAATTATCTGAATTGAAAAAGAGATGTTAATATTGTGATTAATTGCTGTTATGTAATTCATAAATCAGTGTGGCGTATCCTTTGAAGATTTGGTCTTCCTTTTTTATTCCCAGTGTTTCTAGAAATGCAAATAAATCTTTCATAATTTGTTTAGTTTCTGTGTCAGAAGTCATTTTTTCTACTTCGATAAATGATCCTAGTTCATCTATTTCATCAAAGCAAATTTCCATATCATTATATTTACATGTAATTCTTTTTTTTGATACATATAAAACTTCATGAAAACCTAGTAACATTGCCATTTCGTTTGCTTGTTCAGGATTATCAATGATAAGTTCATGTTCAATACATTCAAATTCAGTATCTAATTGTTTTTTAAGTGTAAGAATATTTTTGCCATTGGAATTTCGGATTCTAAGAAACAGGGTTCCTTTTGTTTTGTCAGGAAACTCTATTCCATTAGGAAGATAAATTCGATCTTTTTGAATTAGTGGTTCAGAAAAAGTACAACCTAGTTTTACTAGTTTGGATTGAATTTCTGTAAAATTTGAAACTTTTGCTTTCACTTCAACTTCATTCATAATATAAGATATACTAATTAAAAGGGCGAGTTTTTTTATACTTTGAAATCATCTCCTTATTTTTATTTTATTATTTTGAATACCTTCATATGAAAATATATCTCCTTCCAAATCAATCTTTTTTAATATTTTGTTCAATTTTTCTTTATTACCAATTGACCCAATGACTTTATTTTCACTAATTTTCACCCTTTCTTTTGAAACATTTTTTAATTCAATTAATAAAAGTTCAATATCTTCCTTTGGAGGTAAAGAAAATCCAAAAGAATTAAATCTAAGCATTGCATAAAAAGTTGTATCATGAATCTTTACCTTTTTTTTATTTAATACAATTTTCTTATTTTTTATATCCTCGATTGCAGAATTAATTGAAATTATTTTTTCAAACCAATTTTTTTCAAAAATATAATCTAATTTAATTGTTGTTCCCTGAAATCTGAAATTAACATTTTCTTCAAGCATCTTAATTAAATCTTGTTTTTCTAAAAAATGAATATCTAAAACTAATTCATCAAAAGTTAAATAAGAATTATCATTTAATTTTTTCAAAAAAACTTTTTGTTCTTTTGAAAAAGAAGATCCTTCTTCATAAGAATTATTTAATAAATTATTCTCAAATTCTTTTCTGTCACCAAAAAAAACTAAATCAAAATCTCTTTGAGGTAAATAAGTATTAAAAAAAGTATGAAATAATGCATTTCTAACACTTCCTCCAATTAAGTACAATTCTGAATTTTTAGGAGATAATTTTAAAACTTCTTTTAAAACATTTGAGATTTCTTTGTTTTGTAAAAATTGAAAATTTAAGTTCATATCAAATTCGTTCATAATATAAAATATACTAATTTATACAATATACACTTTTCGTATTTGGGTAGAAAAATCTGTAAGAGGGTCGTAATAAAGCCAATAAAATTATCCTTCCATTACTTTTTTCAAATTCTCCAAAATATCTTCTGTAAAAGGATTAGTTAATTCTCCGGTAGTCATCCATTCAAAGTATTCTAGTTCAGTTTTATTATTATCTAACTGGTGATAAGTATATTTCACAAAATAAGCATCTTTCACATTAAATAAAATAAATACTTTATTTTTTTGAAAATCCATAACTTTGTATTCATTCCAATCATCAGTATTTCCACGATTTCTATATTTTGTATTTATTTTTGGAGGATATTCGTCAGCAATTTCTTCTGAAATGGAAGGAATCCATAAATGAGTATTTTTGGGATTTGTAGTAAACTCAAATACCTCCGCAAGGGGTTTGTCAATAATAACTGTAATTTTATTTTCCTTCATATTTGAAAAAATAATTAAATATTTATAACTGTTCGCGATGTTTCCTCACTCTGTTAATAAACTCTTGGATGTCGTCTTTGTGGATTTTTAAACTGTGATAATCACTTGAATTACCTTCAAATTTTAGTTCCTTTCCGAGATTTGGATAATCTTCTAACGTTCCATCTGTATAACGGCTTGCATATTGAGCTTGTTGTTGAAGCAAAGATCTGGCAACATCACCAAATCTTACAAAGCCATTTTCATCAAAGCTAAAGAACGTTCCTTCAATCTCAGTTTTGTTAAATTGTGGTTTTTCAAAATTCATAAAGTTATTTTTTATTTCATAAAATGTGAATATTTAGTGTTTTATTTGTAAATATTATCATGAAAAATGTCCTTGTACAAATGAAAAAATGTAACTATCCGTGTCATTCCTGCGAAGGCAGGAATATTATTGTAACAAAGACTTTCTTTAAATTTGTTAGTATAGATTCCGGACAATGATATTTTTTACTAATCAGTATTGAACGGACAGGCACAAGGCACTGTCCCTACAAAAAATAAACATTTCTGGAATGACATGTGATTTGTGATTTTTTATGACGTGATAGAATCTAGATTTGTATTTGTGGTATAGTTGTATAATTGAAGTATATTAAGACCCTCACCCCAACCCTCTCCCAGAGGGAGAGGGGGATATTAGTTGTATGAGTAAAATAAAACAATTATCAAAAGAATTAGTGAGTAAAATTGCGGCTGGAGAAGTGGTGGAAAGTCCTGCTTCGGTTGTTAAGGAATTGCTTGAGAATGCTATTGATGCGGGAGCAAAAAATATTAAGGTTGATATTGAAGGTGCTGGTTTCAAAAAGATAAGTATTGTGGATGATGGAGTGGGGATGGGTAGAGAAGATTTGGAGAATTCTATAAATTTACATACTACGAGTAAAATATCGGATATTGATGATCTTTGGAATATTGATTCACTGGGATTTAGGGGTGAAGCACTTGCTAGTATCAGTGCTGTGAGTAATTTTGTTATTAAGAGTAAAACTAGTGAGGCGGATATTGCGTATCAATTGACTTCATTAGCTACGGGTGAGATAGAAATAAAAGAAATTGCTATGAACAGAGGAACGGTTGTTACAGTTTCGGATTTGTTTGTAAATACTCCAGCACGTCTGCGTTTTGTGAAATCAAAAAGCAATGTTACTCGCAAGATTTTTCAAGTGGTAAGTAATGTAGCATTAACTTTTCCAGAAATTAGTTTTAGTTTGACTCATAATGATAAGGAAGTTTTTCGTTTTTTGTCTGGAGATACTTTGGAGGCTCGGGTTCAGAAAGTTTTGGGTTTGGAGATTTTCTCGCACCTTTTACCAATTGAGGCTAGTTCGGCTTATTCGCAAATAAGTGGTTTTATAGGTAGGCCACAAATATCTACAAAAACGAGGTCAAGACAATTTCTTTTTATAAATAATCGTGCAATTAAAAATCCTGCAATTGCACTGCGTGTTAGAGAAACATATCAGTCATTGTTGTCTCCTAGAGATTATCCAGTTTTCATGTTGTTTGTGACAATGCCTGCACAAAGTATAGATGTTAATGTTCATCCACGAAAGGAAGAAGTGAAAATATTGAATCAAAAAGAAATGTTGGATGCTTTAACTAGTGCGATTCAAGATACTTTGACTAAAAATGATCTAACTTATCAGCTTAACTCGGATCAAGAGGAAACAGACTTTGATGGAAATAGTGCAGATATTGTGAAAAAGACAACTGACTTATGGACAGTAAAAGAAAAGGATTATTCTAAGGTCGAAGTGGCTCAGCTTCACAATACGTATTTGATCAATGAAACAGGAAAAGGTTTAATGATAACCGATCAACATGCTGCTCATGAGAGAATTTTGTTTGAAGAATTAAAAGATGCTTATCAAAATTTAGATAAGCAAATTGTTGAATTGAAAGACCCAGTGATTATTGAATTGCCAAAGAAAGAAGCAGATTTTTTGATAGAGAAGCAAGAGGAAATTCAAAGCATAGGTTTTATCATTGAAGATTTTGGAGAAAATACGTTTAAACTAACTTCTGTGCCGGAGTTTTTCAAAGACAGAGATTTGGCAGCTTTGATCAAAGAAATGTTGGATGACATGGCAACTGAAAAAGAACCGCTAGAGTTAGATTATCGTACTGAGAGAACTTTGGATTATTTGGCGTGTCGTAGTGCTATAAAAGCAGGAGATTATTTAACAGTGGAAGAACGCCGTCGTCTATTAGAAAAATTACAAGAAACAAATACGGGGTATACATGTCCGCATGGTCGTCCTAGTCAAGTTGAAATATCAAAAGAAGAACTAGAAAAAATGTTCAAACGAAGGTGATTTTTTACTATTTCGTAACTTATCAACAAAATAAATTTTTTGCAATGATATATTTTGTGTATTTATTATAATTATTAATATATTGAAATGTTGAAGTAATTTTTTGTTGTACAAAAATTGGGCAGTTCTTTTATTTGATGTATAATGAAAATATATTAAGAAAATATTTTTTTAATGAAACTAGTTTTATATAAATACTTATAATTAAAATTAAATTATATTGAGTTATTTATTGACAAAACAGGTTTCAAATGCTACTTTGAGACAAACTAATAAGGGTGTTAGTTATTATTAAAGTACATTAACATAAATTGTAATTAGGAGGAGATTAATATGAGTAAAAAAAATGGAGTTACAACAAGAGCACTTTCAGGTTTCATGGAATTATTACCAGAAGAACAAATTGTATTTAATGATATGCTTGACGTGATTCGGCAGTCATATGAAACATTTGGTTTTTCGCCGATTAATACGCCGATTCTGGAGCGTGCAGAGGCATTACTTGCTAAAGCTGGGGGAGAGACTGAAAAACAAATCTACAGATTTACTAAGGGCAGTTCTGAGCTTGCGATGCGGTTTGATCTTACAGTACCACTTTCTCGTTATGTAGTTGAACACTATGGTGAAATTGCTTTTCCATTTCGAAGATATGCTATAGGAAAAGTTTTTAGAGGTGAACGATCTCAAGCAGGACGCTTTCGTGAGTTCTACCAGTGTGATATTGATGTCATAGGTGATGAAGTGTTGGATTTGCGGTTTGATGCTGAAATTCCAAGTGTAATCTATATGATTTTCAAAAAACTTGGCTTTGACGCATTCACAATTCGTGTGAATAATCGTAAGGTTTTCAATGGACTATTTGAAGGATTGGAAATTACGAATCTTTCAGCTGATATTATGCGTTCTATCGATAAGTTGGAGAAAATAGGACGTGATGCTGTTGTAGATGAGCTGATTGAGTTGGGAGTTACTAAAGCAACAGTTGATCGTATTTTTGAATTTCTTTCCTTGAAGGGTGATGCAGCTTGTGTCTTAGAAGGCTTGAGCAACTTGAATATTGAGAGTGCTCAGTTTGATGAAGGTGTAGAAGAATTGCAGAAAGTTACAGAGATGATGAAGCAGTTTGGTGTGCCGGAGTCAAATTTTGTAATTGATCTTACGATAGCACGTGGTTTGGATTATTACACAGGAACAGTCTATGAGACACAACTGGATGAGTATCCAGAGTTTGGGTCTGTATGTTCTGGTGGACGATATGATGATCTCGCAAGTGCGTATACTGATCGCAAATTACCAGGTGTTGGTATTTCTATCGGATTGACGCGACTCTTTGACCAACTTCGCAAGAAGGGTTTGTTGGAGATAAAATCTTCAACAAAGACAAGAGTGTTGATTATTCCGATGACAGATGATATTGATAGCAGTATTGCAATAGCAACAGCTTTGAGGAATGATAACATTGCTACAGAAATTTCATTTAGTAATGGGAAATTGAAACAGAAGTTGAAGTATGCTAATAGGAAAGGTATACCATTTGTGATTTTCATTGGTGAAGATGAGATTGAAAAAGGTGTTTATACGTTAAAAGATTTTGTAAATGGAACGCAAGAAAGTCTTGTTGAATCTGAATTATTACAAAAACTTAAAAATCCTTAATTATAGGAGGGCTGTACAATGAAAAAGACATACTTGATTAGTTGTGATTTGCATAGGCAATTCACGCAGGTTCGACATTGTAATAACCTGGAATTGCCTGAGGATTCTGAAGATTTTTTTCATAATTTTCAAAAGTCAGTGCAGCAGATCATTAAAAAGGATGTTTATCCAACTGCGGATGTAAAGCTTGTAACAATAGAGTCGATGTCTAAAGATGTTTTGAGTCTGGTTGGTAATAAGCAAAATGGACGAGATGTATTTGTTGTTAGCACATGTGTTGACTTTGCTGTTCCAAACAGAGGACGAACTTTGGAGGTGAACAGGCTGGTTGATGGAGGTGGAAACATCATTGGCATTGGTACACGACCAGGTCATGATTCTCTGGACACTCAATGTGCGAGTATAGCAAGCTTAGCGAATGGTAAGCCAGTTATTCTTGCAGAAGATGGTATTTTCTCAGGTGAGACTATTGAGTGCATCATTAAACATCTCAAAAAACATCGGGTGAAAGTTACGGATGTTGTAGCATGTTTTGCATTTCCAAAGGGCATTGATAGACTGAATGCAGTTTTGGATGATGTTGATGTGGATTATGTTCATGATATAGAGCACTTGATTGATTGGGTTCCTGATCATGACTTTTTCCCTGGAGCACCTAATTGTGGTCGCGTTGTTGGTGTTCAATTATTGGATTCGTTTATGCCATTTTATGATAAAAATGGCACTTCATTCTCGGTTCCATATATAACACCATTTGCACCTATGAATGATTGGGCATCGATTTCAAATGCCGTTTCATACAACCTTGCCTCATTTTGTTTAAGAAGTTCTATTGAGTTTTTTGAAAAGCTTGATGTAGCAAATAAAGGCAGGCGCATAACATTTGGTGATTTACAGGGAATTAATCCACGAGTTTCAGTCCCGGTTGCGGTTGATTCAACTGTATTCCCAAGTAGAGATACTGAGATATCTAATTACCTCAACAGAATACTTGTTGAATCTTACTGATCTATCCGTTGTCGGAGGGAGCGTAAGCAAAACACATATCATTATAAATGGTATGTGTTTTTAATTTTTTATTAGTTGACAGTATAAATAAATGTAAAGCAATGTGCATATATAATTTACATAAAATAAATTACATGGTAGAGTAAAAAACTATAGTTTTTTAACAATAACCAAAAAAAGGAGGATGTCAGATGAAAGCTATTCAAAAAGAAGATGTTATTCACTTGGATTTTTTGAATATTGGAAGTTCCTGTAATTTAAATTGTCGTCAATGTTTTTTTCAAGAAGAAGGTAAACTTTCAAAAAGAACATTGCAGAGTGATGAGGAAAATGTTCAATGGTTATCGCGAGAATTTGAGAATGCTGGATATTTCATGTATCCGATGGAAATTACTACTTCTATGAATACTGTTCCGATTATGTCTGAAGTGGCACGTCAAAAAGTTGTATTGTCAAATGGTATTTTGTTAAATGAACAATATATTCAAACTTTGCTTGATGGAGGCGTTGAAAGAATCAAAATAACTCTTTTCGCTAATTATGAAGAGCATAATTTTTTTAATCGTATTACACGAGAGCAGTACAATATGATTATGCACAATATAAAACTGTGTAAGCGTGCTGGACTTACTGTTATTGTTAATACTATTTTATCAAAAGTTACAAAAAATTCTATTGATGCTTTGGCAAAAAAATGTTCTTTGCTTGGAGTTGATAGGTTAGTGCTGATTCGATTAAAGCCTGTTGGTAATGCTAGGTCAATGAAAGATATTTGGCTTGATTTGTATGATGCAAAAGAAATTGTTAAAACAGTTGAGCGGTGTAAATTGATGTATCCAAATCTGTATTTCAGCTATAATTTAAGTTTTGGTCCAGATTTTTATGGCAAAACCATTGCTGAGGCAAAGGAAAAGATGCAAAGACGAGCAGAAAAGTGGAATAATCCAAAGTATTTATGTCCAGCTATAGATGGACAATATGCGGGTGTTTCATTGAGAAGTGGAAATGTTTATGGTTGTTTTTTT
>SWBY01001129.1_pt1 | contig 31666 bp, 48 predicted proteins | sample 4693071 | NCBI WGS metagenome assembly SWBY01 (sample SAMN10267273, study PRJNA491770) | bioreactor metagenome | isolation source: DHS bioreactor inoculated with marine methane seep sediment | place: Japan: Omine Ridge, Nankai Trough | collected 2006-05-06 | reverse complement strand
ACGTCATCGTCCCGCCCGTCGTCATCCCTCCAGTGGACATCGTCGTGGACAATCCCGACGACGTGCCCACTTGGTCTGGCGACGAAGCTCCGACGCTCCCGAGCCGGCGCCCGGACGAGCTTGCCAAGCGACCAGGGTGCATGGGGTGGTTCGCCAAGCTGTTGGGAGGGCCCAAGCGGTGATCGAGCCCGACCAAGCGCTTGAGGAGAACGACGTGCTGATCAACATGAGGGACGACAGCGTCCGGTGCGAGTTCGTGCGATGGCACTCCGTTGACCAGTGGCTCTGGGTTCGCTGTATCACGACCCCTCCACACGCCGGCATGAAGTACCTCACGAAGCGAGAGGCCTGGAGGGTCCCCAAGTGAGCGCGACTGGGCGAAGCGACGTCCGCCGCAAGGACGACTTCTACGCCACCCCTGGGTGGGTCGTAGATGCCTTGCTGCGCGAGCTTCGCCCCGATCGTCGGTCCATCGTGTGCGAGCCTACCGCCGGCAATGGCGCCATCATCAAGCGCCTGCTGGCCTACGGAATTCCCGGCCACAACATCCACGCGATCGAACTGGACCGGACCCGAGCGGCGCGCCTATTCGGGCTTCCGATCAACGTCCGAGTGGGCGACGCCAGGGTGCTGGTGCCCCGCTGCACGCCGACGCTTACCGTGGGCAACCCGCCATTCGTCACCGCCCAGCAGATCATCGAGGCGTGCCTGGGCTACACGAGGGGCGTGGTCGCCATGCTCCTGCGAACCAACTTCGTCGGGCCGGAATGCCGTAGCGCCTTTCTGGAAGCCCACAAGCCCGACATTTGGGTGCTGGACCGGCGCCCGTCGTTCTGCTCCAACGTGCACTGGGAGATCGGCTGGTACGACGGGGCCAAGAAGTCGAAGAACTGGAACCGGGTGGGCAACCCGTACTTCGTCGAGCAGGACGCGAAGGCCGAACTGGCGAGGACGATCAACGGCCACCCTCTGACAATCCGCAAAAAGCGGGTGAGCAACGACTCATGCGAGTACGCCTGGATGCTATGGGGGCTTCCGGGTGGTGGGGGTAGATGGCGCCTCCTACGAACAAGGACGACTCATGAAAGACAAGCTCGAAATCAGCAGGCAGCTTCCCATTCCAGCGGCGCACATGCCCAACTACGCGCAGTACATGGCAGCGCAGTTGCAGAAGGAATTGGGCATCACTTGGAGTTGGGTGTCTCCCACGAGCATCGACTTCAAGGCCGAGTCAGGGGTGGCGAAGGGTGCCGCTGGGAGCCTCTCGTTCGAGGGCTCCAAGATTTTCCTCATGGTCAAGCTGCCGTTCATGCTCGCGGCGATGTCCCCGAGCATCGAGAGAACGATCGAACAGCGGCTTGACGCCGTGGAGCAGATGGCGAAGGGCGCACAACCAACAGGCTAGGGAGGACGGGATGCGAGGACGGATCGCTTTCGACAACGAGCCCCTGACGATGGTACGCAACGGCTCCAAGCGCATGACGCGCCGGGTGGTGCGGGGCGATCCGCCAGGGGTGCCCGCCGCTCGGGACTGTCCGCTGGGGCGCCCGGGTCAGCGCCTGCGCGGGCTCGAATCCTATCGCATCACCGAGAATAGCTGGTGCCTGTTCCAGGACGGCATTCTGGAGGTCGCCTACGAGATTGGCGGCAAGCGGCGCCTCCGGCTTGGGTACCAGGACGCCAGACGGCTGGTGGAATGCGCGGGACCCACCTGGCGCCCGCCTCAGATGATGCCGGACTGGGCCTCGCGCTACCGCGTCAAGCTCCGCTCGGTCCGAGCCGAGAAGCTCGCGGACATCACCGACCGCGACGCCCAGGCCGAGGGGTTCTCCTGCGCGAGCGCCTTCTCGCAGGACTGGGACCGCCGGCACCGCCTGACCGGCCCACCGGCAGACCGCAACCCGCTCGTGTGGGTGCTTGGATTCACGTATGAGCCGTTGGCCGTGGTCGAGGAGATCGCCCGCGCCGACAGCGAGGTGCAGCGATGAGCATGACGAACCTCGAATTGGTATTCCAGGACGAGCACAAGGTCCGCGTCGTTTTCGACGAGCTTGGCAACCCGTGGTGGGTTGCAAAGGATGTGTGCGACGTCCTGGGTCACAGCAACAGCCGGATGGCTTTGGAGGCGCTGGCCGACGACGAAAAGGGTGTAAGGACTGTTTACACCCCTGGCGGACCCCAGGAAATGCAGGTGATCAACGAGTCGGGGCTGTACACCCTCATCCTGCGTAGCCGCAAGGCGAAGGCCAAGGAATTCCGCAAGTGGGTGACCGGCGAAGTGCTTCCCGAGATCCGGCAGCATGGCACCTTCATGACCGAAGAGGTCCGCGCCCTCATGAAGCGGGTGGACGAAGATCGGCTCGCGATTGGCAAGATGGGCCAAGCGATCGAACTGCTGCTCGAAAAGCACGAGGAGGACAGAAGGTTCTGGGTGGCGCGGGACACGGCCACGACCGAGCGCCTCAACAGGATGACAGAGCGGCAGGACCAGCAGGAACGTGATCTGGAAGGGGTACGCCACCCTCAACCGATCGGCCGTGCTGGAGGACGCAAGATCCTCGACCGGATCCTCGCGCTCGCATGGCAGCACGTCAACATCGACCCTGCGAACCAGGGGCTGGCTCGCGAGGCGCGCAAGCCGCTCGCGATGGCGGAACGTCGGTCGATCGAGGACGACCTGCGACGCAAGGTCGAGTATCCGAGAGACACGGGCAACGCCTGGTCGCAGTTGCCCTCGGACCGCAGCGGCAGCGTGCAACAGCACCTCAACACGCTCGAAACCGAGGCGGATCGAAAAACAGCCAAGGCGGCGAAGGCCGAGGCCAAGGCACAGTCCAAGCAGAAGGGGCTGTTCGACGAGCCGGATAAAAAGGCGGAGGCGGAAGAGAAGCAACCGGCCGAAGAGAGGGCCGAGGACAAGCCGAACTGAACGGGGACACGGGGACTTGGCCGCCCATCGGCGGCCACCGGAGGACGGATGAAGGGCGATTCGACTGCGCTCGCGCTGATACGCAACGTTTGGACTGGGTACGGGCAAGCCGCACGGGTGCCCCGGCGTGACGTGGGCTCGATCATGCATCGGGCTTTGGACCTGGCGATTCGTTCCGGGCTCACGTTCGATCGGGAGGACTTCGTTAGGATGGGCAAGGAACTGGGAGGCTGGTCCTGGGGCTGTACGTCGGAAGGCGTGTACTCCATGGCCTGCAATCGGCACGTCGGAGCTTGCCGAGCCTTCGAGTTCTGCAAGGGTCGGCCCCCTTTCGTGCTCGGGGGCAATCGCCTACACGTTGATTCCGCGCTGCACTGGGAAGGTATTTCGAGGTACGCCAAGGTCACATCGTTCGCTGACGACGGCCAAAGCCTGACCGTTTGCTCCTACGAGCCGAAGAACGAACAGACGAAGGCGCTCTACGCTATCGCCGGCAAACCGTACGGTCGTACCAAGATCGAGCGTCGGGTGAAGCTCACAATTGGGCAGATCCGAGCCGCCGAGAGAAAGAACCGGGCCGCGAACAAGGTGCGGTGCCACCAGGCCAAGGTTACGCATGCGTGCGCCATGGTTGGCCTGGACGTCGATAGCGAGGCGGTCCGGACGATGGACGAGGCGCAGCGAACCGAGGCGTTGGCGTGGCTGGCAGACGGGCGCTGGTCCGATCAGCCGATGCCGAAGTTTCTGATGGACTTGACCGCAAACCACGAGGCCCTGGTCGGGACCTAGGAGGCGGGGATGGGCGACGTTACGACGATTAGCTGGACAGATCACACTTTCAATTGCTGGTGGGGATGCTCGAAGGCCACGGGCGACCCTCAGTGCTTCAACTGCTACGCCGAGAAGTGGGCGAAGCGGTGCGGCTATCCTTGGGGTCCTTCTGCTGAGCGCCGCATGTTCAAGGACGCCCATTGGGACTCGCCTCTGGTGTGGGATAAGCGTGCAGAGAAGGAAGGTGTGCGCCGCCGCGTATTCTGCGGCTCCATGTGCGACATCTTCGAGCGGCATGCAGACGAGCACCAGAACCGCCGGATGCGGCAGGCCAGGCGTAGGCTGTTTCACCTTGTCGAGAGGTGCCGGCACATGGACTGGCAGTTCCTGACCAAGCGACCGGGCAACGTCAAGCGGATGGTTCCTGGTTCCTGGCTCCAGGGAGAGTGGCCGGGCAACGTATGGCTCGGGGTTAGCGCGGGCACCCAGGCTATTCTGGAACACCGTGGTCGTATTCTAATGATGCTACCAGCCCCTATCCGGTTCGTATCCTGCGAACCCCTGCTCGAAGGGCTCAAGATTCGCAACGGACGGTCCATGCGCTGGTCGGTTCCCACCAGGACCGACCCCAGCGGCCGGGGGATCGAATACACGGACCCTGGCGAGGACTTCATTCCGTTCGACTGGATCATCCTGGGCGGCGAATCTGGGCCTGGCGCACGCCCCTACCACGTGCCCTGGGCGCGCTCGATCAACGCCCAGTGCTTGAAAGGGCGCGTGGCGGTGTTCAACAAGCAGAAGGGGGCCTGCCCGACGGTGGACAATGCCGCCGATGCCAAGCAGTTCACGGACCTGGGCGCCAAGACCGAGACGCCAGGACCGCGCATACCTGGGACCTGGGCTCGCGCGGTGTCCACCAGAATCATCCTGGCGGACAAGGCAGGGCGCGATCCGGAGCAGTGGCCCGAGGACCTACGTAGGCGCGAGTTTCCGCCGCCTAGGTTGGATATGCGGGGCAGGCCGTTTCCGGAGGACAGGCCCCGGCCGTATGTCCAGGTGCCCCGATGAACAGCGAGCAGATGCGGGACCTCGTCAAGCAGCGCATCAACCGACGCGCCGCAAAGCTCAACGCTGAGTTCGAAGCGCTGTGCAGTTGCGTCCGGGACTTCGAGGACAAGGACGTCGCGGAAACCAGGCGCGAAGCGTGGCTGCACGTCACCGACTTGGCGGAGTTTTGCCTTGCGGCCGTGGATGACCTGCACGACAGAGCCAGCAGTGGGGACGAGGACGCCGTGCGCAAGCTCCGCCAGGCATCGGACGAAGCCCTGGACCTAGGTAGGCCAGTGGCACCGCTCCTACGTAGGACGAAGGATGGTGCTCCATGACGCTGCCCCTGTTCAAAGAGGCTGCTGGAGCGCAGTTCTCCGAGGGCCGCGCCTACCGATACCGCCTGTGGCGGTCTTGGGGACCTGGGCCCCGAGCGTGCTTCTGCATGCTCAACCCGTCGACGGCCGACGAGGATGCCGACGACCCCACGCTCAGGCGATGCATAGGATTTGCCAAGCAGTGGGGCCTGGGGGGCGTCGAGTGCGTCAACCTGTTCGCTCTGGTGTCGGCCGACCCAAAGCGCCTGCAAACCCACCCTGACCCGGTTGGGCCCGACAACAACAAGGTGCTGATCGAAACGTTCTCCCGGTGCGACCGAGTCGTGCTGGGATGGGGCGCATGCCCGTCGGCTCGGCGAAGAGCGCGTGACGTGTTCGTACTGGTCGCGGCCAGCGGTGCGCTCGCCCAGTGCCTGGGGACGACGACAAAAGGAGATCCGCGCCATCCCCTTTACCTTCCCAAACAAACGCCACTGGTGCGGTGGTTTCCGTCGGAGGCATCATCATGAGCAGGCTGGACCACGATACGTTCTTCTCGGTAAGGGCCATCCGCAACCACCGCAAACGGATGTCGGACATGGATAAGGACGCCTCCCGCAAGCAGCGAGGCGTGGAGGGCACCTGCCACTTGTGCTTCTACCTGCGCGGCGGCGGCATCGTCGGCCAAGGTTTTACCGAGTACACCTGCCGGTCGTGCGACGAGACGTTCATGCACCCGAACACCGGGACTCCAAAGCTGTGCAGCCGGTGCGCCACCCACCAGGGGCGGTGCAGCAAGTGCATGGCGTTGCTTGCCGAGGTCGAGGCCGAGGTCGAGGCTCCAAAGGAGGGATGAGCATGGCCTATCGCAAGTTCCTACCTATCGAAACCGTGCTGGCGTGCGTACCGCTGGCCCGAGCGATCGGCGTGTCAGAGGCGGCTCGAAGTCGACGGGGGTTCGTGGCGGCCTATACAGAAGCCGGGAGCCACGCGGCCCTAGGAGAGGGATGGAAGGCCAAGCGAAGCCAGATGGTGGCCCAGGCGCTAACGCGCCAGGATGACCACACCATGTGGCAGGGAGGAGTGCCTACTCGCCTTCACCTGACCCTGATCATGTGGGCCTACTCGCCTACGACCGAACGCCTGGAGGCGTTCGTCAAGGCCACCCAGACGCAGGCGCAGGTGCAATGACATGGGTATGGACTGGTCCGACGAGTACTGGATCCGCGTCTACGTCACGGACAGCAGTTCGTTCATTGGCCTGTCCTGGCAGGCCAAAGGGCTGTTTTTCTTGATCGCCCGCAAGGTGAACGCCGCTGGCAGGATGGGCCTGACCAAGGGCGATCCGGTGAAATCGTCCAACACGATTTCCTTGAGGGTGCAGGCCGCATGGCATGAAATACGCCCGTATTTGCTTGAGTTGCTCCGATCCGGAGCCGTTCGAATAGCGATGGACTGGTCGGAGCTTGCGATTCCAAACTTCGTGGCCGCCCAGACGGCCCAATGGAACGCCAGGCTCCGACAGAAACAAAGCCGTAGCCGGAGGCAGGACTGTGCCAAGGCCGAGGCGTCCGGTTTCCAACCTGGAGATCCAACGGTATTGGAAAAGGAGTTGCCCAAGGGGGAGGCTCCAGTCGTTCCAACGCTGCCCGGACCTGTCACACACAGTGACAAAGGGGGGGTAGTGGATCCAACAGATCCCACCAATAGTTTGCCGGGAGAGGGAAATAGTTTACCGGTAGATGTCACACACAGTGACAATGGGGGGGTAGTGATACCAAACCTTCCGGAGGGTGATGTCACACACAGTGACAATGGGGGGGTAGTGGATCTGACAGATCCCACCAATGGTTCACCGGTTGATGTCACACACAGTGACAATGGGGGGGTAGTGGCGTCCAACTACCCCCCAAATGTCACAGGGAGTGACGATCTGTCACATACAGATCAGATAGACCTCTCCAGAGAAGAGAAGAGAGATACTGCGTATCTCTCTCGTGAGAGTGGAGACGAAGAGGGGGGGGAAGGGGAGCCGGACCCAGAGGACCCCGAGGAACCGGAGGACCCAGGGGACGAGTACCACGGCCAACTACCCCTGCTCGGCTCCGAGGCATCCGAGCAAACTCGGAAGTCCAGACTCGAAACGGAGGTCGAGCGGGTCTACGCTCGGCATGTCCAGAACTGGCGCGCCTACAAGAACCGGGGACCCGAGCCCAAGTTTACCGCTCAGCGCAAGAAACACGTCCTGGCTCGGATCCGGGAGTTCGGACCCGAGGTCGTGCTCGAAGCGGTCGACCGCATGTGGGCCAACAAGTGGCGCAGAGAGTCCGGCTACGTGACGCTGGAGCACACGGTACGAAGCGCGGAACAGCTTGAGATGATCATGAACCAGGACCCGAAGGGAAAGCCCCGCTCCAACGGGGGCAACGGGAGGCACCAGCCGGTCCAGCAGGCCGCTCCGAAGGACACGTACAAGGGCTCCGGGGTGGAGATTCAGGACGGCAAGATCGTGCACAAGGACGGTCGGGTCGAGGAGATCGAGGCCGATCCCATGGGATTGGGAATCGACTTCGCCAAGCTCGAAGCCGAGGCGGACACGAAGGCAAAACAACGCTGACCACCGGGAGGGACGAGGATGTTGGAGATGGCATACGAGCCGAAACGGTCGACGAGTCGAGACTCGACGGGGGACGACTTGACGAGAGCCGTGGCCGGCATATTCGGGGGCGGAGAGGCCTACGTCGACAAGCTCCGCCGCGAAGGCCCCTACCGATGCCAGATGTGCAAACAACTGGCTTGCGAGCTTCCTGGCATCTGCGACGAGTGTGCATGCAAGCACGCCGAGCAGCAGAAGCAGGAACGGATCGCCAAGGCAGTCAAGACAATCCCCGTAGCCTGGCAGTGGGCGAGCTTTCGGGAGCCGCAAGTCATGTTCGACCGGATCTCGGACCGAGCGGCCGTGCGATCGACCATGGCGCTGCTGCGCAAGCTACTCGCTGGCGAGACGTGGATCACGGTGCTCGCTGGCGAGTCCGGGGAGGGCAAGACCTCGCTGGCCGCCGCCATGCTGCGACTGGCGGCCGAGCAGCACCCCGAGCACATGTACCTGTTCATCTACGCCCCGAGGATCGCTCGGGCCTACCGCAACTCGCCGCTGGGATCCACGCCTCCCATCATCGACGCCTGCGAGCGAGCCTCAATGCTCGTGATCGACGACCTGGGAGCCGACGCGGTCTACCGGGATTCGCTTCGGGAGGTGATCCAGTGCCGCGAGGCGGACCGCAAGCCCACGGTCATCACCACCTACCTCACGGAGCCCGAGGCCCGAGAGGCGTACGGTGGCGGCATCAGCCGGCGCATGTACCGTGACGGCTGGATCGTCTGGGTCGGGGGCAAGCCAGAGGATGCCTCAGAGGCTCTAGAAGGCCCCGAGACGGGCCCGAGGCCGAGCCAGGTGGGATACGGACCGTCCGGGTCCTCGAAAGGGCCGTGAGGGGGCAATATGGTGATCCTGTCTGAATCCACCGAGATGCACCCGTGCGCAGGCCCTGAGCCCGCCATCGTCGGCCGCGATCGGACCATTTCTCGGCTGACCAGCCTCCCCGGGCCCGCCACCCCCGAGCAGGCCTGGGCGCAGTTCGTCGAGTCGGTAGGCAAAAACGAGGCCGATCGGCTCGTGAGCCTCGCTTCGAGGTGGTTCGACCACGCCCTGCCAGTGCCCGCGATCTGGTGTACGGGCCCCGTGAGCGCTCCGCTGGTCACCTGTATGCCCTGGCGCCAGTGCATCGATTACCCCTGGGTGTGCGTGCATTGTAAGCAATGGGTGACAAGTGAAGTGGGCGAGTACGACGAGGACGAGGAGGAAGATTGGGACGACGAGCCCACCAGGACGTGGTGTCCAAACGACTGCGTCTGGCACCCCTGCGCTCGCGAGGTGATCCATGTCTGATCGGCGCCATCCATCCCCCCCCAGAGGGGGGACGACAAGCCGTGTCGCGGGGCGACAATGTCTGTCGCGCGCCCGCCGTAGACCCGCCGCACGCTCGAGCCTTGGACGCCCAAAAACCGCACATTTATCCCCAATTATACGTCCTGTTGCCAGGCTTGTTGCCAGTGTCAACACCAGTGTCAACACCGGACAACTCGTGTCCGTCGGAGGCTCGCGAGATGTCCGGTAGACCCAAAATCTGGACCACGGTAGCGCAGTTTGTGGCAGGCCTCGGGGGTGAATGGCTCGGGGACCTATCAGGCCCCGCTCGTCGCGTCTGCCCCGACTGCGGCGACATCGTGTCCGCCGACACCAGATCCTGTCCACGGTGCGGCGCCGACTGCCGCGACGCCAAGAGGTTCGAGCCCAACCGGAGGCCAAGATGAGAGAAGATGACTGGTTTCCCACCGTGGGGTGGCCGAGGGCGTCTGCGAGGGCATTCGTTCGGGCTCTGTCCGAGCAGGTGCAGGACACACAGGCGCAAGCCCTGTTGAGAGAAGCGTTTGAGCAGGAGACGGATTGGACCAAGATGGGATTCTGCCGCATCCTGCGCAGGATCATGGGCTGGAAGGCTCCCACGCTTCTGGCCGTGATCAAAGCGGTGGAACGAGACAACCGCGAAGTCATAGCCGGCTTTGAGCGTGCCGACGATGAGGAGCAAGCCCAATGCGGCACCCTGTGACGCGAACCGTCCGCTACGAGTTCGAAGGCGAGTTCTGCGAGTCCGCCGTGGAAAAGGTGCTCGAAAGGGCACAGCGGGCCGGAACGGTCAACCAGTTCGATACGGGCCGGGGCGACTGCGTCTGGCTCACTGGTCGGCCCGGGGCGGAGCTTCGCGCCGTGCGCGACGAGGTTGGCCGCATCGTGCGCCAGGGTATCGTCTGGGACGAGAAGTTGGGACGCTGGGTTCCGGGAGCGGGCACGTGACGGCCTCGAACATGGGATGGCTCGGCGTAGGCTTCATGCAGCGCGTCTGCGTCATGGGCGAGATCCCTTGCCGCTACCTTCGCCTGCGACCCGGGGGTACGCCGAGGTGCATCTGGTACAGCACGCCGCTGTCGTACACCGACGGGTGGGTGACGCGCAGTGAGCAATGCATCAGCGAAGAGCGAAGGCGAGGTGAAAGGTGAACGTGGACGACAAGACGCGCGAGTTCATGTTGGAGGTGATCGTCGAGGATCTGGCCGAGGTCCTGTACAGGCACAGCGCCGGCATGACGGACGACGAGTACGAGGACGAGCAAGGCGAGCCGCGCAAGGCCTGGGAATGCACCACGGCATCGTTCGACGCAAACCCGAACGAACTGACCGAATGGGAGCGGGACGAGTACCGGCTCCAGGCCAGGGCCGTCTGCAAGAAGTTTCTCTCGGCCCTCGTCAAGATGGGCTGGAAGAGTGCCAACCATAGGCCCCCCTCGGACCAGCGCTTGCTCGTGCACAACCGCGACGGCTCGGTCGAGGTCGAGACGTACGACGCCAAGCTGGGATGGGGCAACCCGTTCAACGGCTTTCGGGACGCATGTGACGCGCCCACCCACTGGATGTCCATCCCGGCGCTGCCGGACGAGAAAGCGGATCGCAATGGATGACGCGAAGATCGACGTCGGGTCGCTCAACATCGAGAAGGTTGTTGCGCTGCTGGAAGTCGCAAAGAAGATCAAGATCAAGTACACCGACGGGGAGATCGGCTGGGCGTACGCGCTACCAGGCGACCTCGCCATCATCGGCAACGTTCCGTCGTTCGCCGAGCACATCGGGATTCTCGACGTCGTTCGATTGGTCCCGGCCGACGGCATCCTCCGCGCCGATGAGGTGCTCTGGTACGCGTACGGATCGACCACGGAGGTCAGGTACCCCAAGTCGTACTCCGAGGGCTGGTACAAGGCGTTCAGCGCCGGAGCCAGGTCGTTGGGCTTGCGCGCCGAGAGCTTTCTGGAGGGGCTTGCGGCGGTGTGCCACGGCACCGACTTGGTTCCGAGGGAGGTGTTTGGTGACCTCGGGCTCGACATGAGCGGCGTGAAGTTCCTGACACACGTCCGCTGGGACCGCGAAGGCAAGTCCGCGTTCGGTCCGGGCGTCCCCGTCTACACCCAGGGCGTCTCGCTCGACCTGGAGTACCATGGCAGCACGGACGTCATCGAGCTTGGGCGCCGCACTGAGGACGAGATACTCACGATCGTCCGGGGCCTGCCGGTTTTTCCAGCCGACAAGACCGACGACGATGACGCCTGCCCGCCCTGTGTCGGGTTCGTGGAGCCACGCACAAGGCTCTACGGCAACGTGTCCCGGATGACGGACGAATCGTACGTGATCTTCCCGGGAGGAAGCCGCAAGGACAAGGACGCGGACAAGTCGCGGGACGCTACGCTGGCAGAGGTCGAGGCCTGGATCCGCGAGAAGTACCAAGAGCTTGAGGGATTTGGGGGTCCTCGTGGGTGATCGCGACGCAGCATGCTACCCCAGGGCGATCAAGTCCCCGCTCACGGCCGCCGCGTGCCACCGGGTATGCGCGCTGTACCGACCATGGCATGCGTGCTCCGTCGTGGGAGGGTGCGACCCGATGATGCGGCAGTCCGTGTGTAACGCTTGGACCAAAGCGGAGGTCGACGAGTACGAGGCGCGCGTCGAGGAATACGGCGACCGGTTCGATGACTTTTTCGGGGAGATCCCCAACCACCACCCGAACCAGTGCGGAGGATCGAATGCCTAGGGATTCGGACAAGCGGTTCAGCCTGTACCACAAGCACAGGTGGTGGGGAGACTACGATTCTCGCGACGAGGCTGCCGCCGACGTGCTGGCGTTCCCGGAGCTTGTCTCGCACTGCCTGCGAAAGCTCCACGGTATCTTGCGGCCGTTGGAGCTTGCAATGAGCCAAGACGAGGGGCTTCGGATTGCACGCAAGCGCTCGACGGCACCGACCTCGGGCTTTCGGATCGAGGACCACCAACTGCGCACGAGCGAGTCGTTCGACGAGTTCTTGCAGCAACGCTCGCAGAACTAGGAGAGGGATCATGACCGATAAGAAAAAAGGGGCAGGACGGATTACACTCGGCGGAAGGCCATATCGCGTCCTGGCGGATGAGCGACCGCGCCCGAACGTGCACGTGTACTACGGCGCCTCGAAGGCGGGAGGCTGGAACCAGCAGAGGCTCGCGAAGGCCACCGAGATTGTCGGCCACGATTGCGAATGGTTCGACGGGCTCCAGGCCGACTTCTACGTCAAGCCGACCGAGTGTATCGAGGTGGTGGGCAAGCTCAACGAGGCGGGCATCTGTGCTGAGTTCAGGGCGGGCATGCCGTGTCCGCCCGAGTACCTCCCCAAGCGCCGCCAGATCTCCAAGATCAAGGCGCCGACAAAGAAGCTCGTCGACTTGACCCTGCGTGATGGGCACATGCTGGGCAGAAAGATTTTGGACCCCGACGGCGCCGTGTACCGCGCGGAGCGGGACGTCGGGGTCATGGAGTTCGAGGTCAAGTACCCGCCGGGCGGCGAAAGGGAAAATTTGAAGTTGTTTCGCCTGCAATGGGACGAGCGGACTCGATACGACGTATTTGACCCGCTGCCGTGGGAATACGCGAACAGGGCGTACGTTCCGGCCCCCATCCTGTGCCTGGCTCTGGTTGCGCTCGCGACCGACGCCGGTATCGAGGGCGCCGAAACGTTGCCCGATGCTTTCGCCGACTTCTTCAAGCACTGGCACTGTCCCGACGGCACCCACAGTTTCCCTCCTGGGTTGTCGAAGGAACTGACGAGGATCGAACTGGACGTGAGGTGCGATCTGCCCATCTCGACGCTCCGTTGGATGTACCAAGGCCCGCACGACGAGGTGGTAAGGAGCGCGGAAATGCAGGTGCCCACGAGCCTCATCGCGGACGCCTTCGCTGGGATTTTGGCCGAAAAGCTGGAGGAGTAGCCATGTATGACGGAACGAGACTCAAGTCGACTGCCAAGGAGATCGCCAAGATCATCGTCGCAGAGAAGGGCGACCTGTTCATGGCGGATTCCACGGGGATGACCGACAAGTTCGACAGCGACGGCGTCGCCCAGGTCGTCTACATCAACGCTGGCAACGGCTACGTGCAAAGCGTTGCGGTGCCCCATCCCAAGTACGGGGTCATGTACTACGTTGGGCCATTCGAGATCGAACAGATGCCGACCAGCGAGCAGATGTTCTGGTTCCACTGCACGAGGGCGTTCATGGTGCGCACCGCCGAGCTTGGCCCTCCGCCGAGGACGCCGTGAAGCCGAAGCACAAGCACTGGTTCCAGAAGTTCGTCGAGGCCAACGAGCGCCAGGCTGAACAGGAAACGAAGGCCAAGGCTTGGCGCATGGTTTGGGAGGGGCTTCGATTCGTGCATCGGGGCAAGTGGACCCGGGACGACAAGCTCCGGAGGTTCATGTGACGGAGAACCGATACTTCCGCGCCCTGTTCATTGGGGCCGGCGGTTGGATGATGTACGAGCAGGTCGACTGGAGCGATCCCGTCAACCAAGTCACCTTCGCATTGGTGGGGGTGTTCATGCTCGTGCTGGGAGGATTCGATCTTCGGCGTTGGCTCCGCAAGAGACGCGCCGAAAGGAGCAACACGTAGATGGCGAACACGAAGTGCAGGGTCCGGCGCCATAAGCTGGGCGTCTCGTTGACGGGCGAGTCCATGTTCATTCTCGACGCGGCGAGGGCCGGGCGCCTGACCAAGTCTCGGGCCCAGGTGATCAACGAGGCCCTGCGATTTTGGTGGGAGGAAGTGGGGTGGGCCAACCTGGACCCCCGACAGATCAAGCGACTGAATCGTCCGAAGGCGCCGAAGCTTGGGGCCTCGTGCTGCGTATGCGGCCGGCGCGCCCCCATCGACAGCAAGTCGGAGAACCTCGTGCACATGGACTGGGCGATGGGTGACGGACCAAAGGACGTGTACTGTCCGGATCACGCCTATCTGCTGAGCGACGAGCGCCTGCTCCAAGTGCTCGAAGCCAAGCCCCTCGACGAGGTGGCGATTTCGTACAGGCTGGCGAACGACGAGCAGTGGGCCGGTTGGGTGGATGTGTACACCAGACAGCATCAGGTGCAAAAGGCCCTGCTCAGATTGCGGGAGGCAGGCTTCGTCGAGTACGCGAACGACGGAAGGTGGGCCGTCGTGGCCTGATGAGGCTGGCGTTGGGGTCGGCCGGGGGTTATGGTGATCAACGTGCATGAGCACAACGCATGAGCGAAGAGCGGGTGGCCGCGCCGGCACGGATCGTACCGGAAGGAGCAACATGGATGAGGATAAGCTGGCCCAGGCCAGAGCCAATATGGAGGCCCAGAATCGCCGGGCGAAGGACCTGGAGAGGGCGGATCGCGTCGAGCAACTGCGCGGGGCGATCGCATATCTTGAGACTGCAATCCAGGAGGTGGAGGGCGGGAGGCATAACTCGCGCATTTGCCTGGAAGCCTGCGAGCAGGCCGTGCGAAGCGTCTTTCGCGATAGCGCCGTCGCAGCAATCGCGCGAGGTGAGTCGATCCTCGCGCCAGTCGACTCGAAGCGAACGTAAGCCAGGAAGGACCGACCGATGGCATCGAACGTAACGGGGAATGCGTCGCACGGGTGGGCGCAGATGATCGACGGCGGGGTCGCAACTGGCTGGGTGTACCGGTGGACGCTCAAGCTCGAATGCGGTCACGAGCAGGAGCATCTGAGCCCGGTGTTTTCCAACCGGAACCAAAACGTAGCTCCGCCCGCCTGGGTCACGTGCAAGCAGTGCGAGCGGGAGGGAAGGTAGATGCCAAGGATCATTGGGGGCCGGAAGATGGTTCCGCTGAGCGTGTGGATGGAGCAGCGCCGCCACGCGGATCTGACGGAACACGCCAAGCGGCTCGGGATTAGCCGGGCCGAGTTCGTTCGCCGCTGCATCGAGGAAAAAATGGGAGAAATATTCGTACCCACGTGCGACTGCCCCAACGAGGACGGCACCAAGATGGGCTGCACCGAGCGAGCCATCATGGAGTGCTACTGCGTTCGGTGCATCCGAGAGCCGCCCGAGGAGCGCCTGTACTCGTGTCGGCAGCACCAGGACGATGTGGCCCTAAAGCACGCCCGGATGCGAGGGCGCCCCGCGCAGTTCGGAACCATCCGGCACGACAAGGGGGGGTGAGTTGGATACCACGACGCAAACGAACTGCACGGGTACTGGAGGCTTCGGGGTGTTTCACCAGCGAAGCCAGGTCCCGATAATCACGCGGAAAACGCCGTGGGACAAGGTCAAGGGACCGTGCAGCGTGCACCCGACCGAATGCGACGGCGCAGGCGACCTGGGATGCGGCGATCCTGGCATCCCTCCCCCCGGGCCTCCCAAGCGCGTGGACGTGATGGCCAAGCTCATGGGAAGCTGCACGGACGTGGAGCTACTGGGCCTGTGGATGGGACCGCACCTGGCCGAGGCGATCGCGGCGGCGGCGGAGCTTCGCGACAGGAGACAGCTTGCCAACCAGCGGTCGGATGGCCACCCGAACGACCATCGCAGGGTCAGCCAGGCTTTGAGCGTCGACCTTGAGCTTGAAGAGGTGGGCGCCATTCTCAGGCGATGCCGCGTGCCCATGTACGACGGGGAGGGTGGCTACCTGGCCGTCGACGAGCGCGTGCGCATGCTCGCCAAGCGCTACGAGGGGTTGGAGCGCGACGTGCGGGTGTTCATCGACGCCATATCGCGCCGGGGCCCGTGGAAGGCACGCAGGAAGGCGGAGGACGAGGCGATCGAGGCCATGCAGGAGCGTATCAACGGGCCTTGGCCCGAACCGTGGAGGGAATGATGTCGGACGGGAAACAACGCGGTGCCTTTGATTATCCAGATATTGGGAGCAGCACCGAAGGGTCCGTGTTCGTCGGAGGCGGGGTCCGATGGCTCCCCCAGCGGTCCAACGAGGTGCTGATCGCGGCGCGACCGGACAGGAAAGGGCAGGTGGCCTCCATCCGGGTGCAACCCGACGGTACCGTGCTCGTCAACGAGCGCGAGGTGGGCTGCGACAAGGACATCGTCGAGGGCCTGCGCACCCTCGTCTACGAGATGGCCAACATCCGCCACGAGTACCGGGATTGCGTGGACTGTGGCAACGTGACGAGCCGACCCGTGGTTCCCAAGGCCAACTACAAGGTCTGGGTGTGTCCGGCCTGCCGCCAGGCCAGAAGGGACAAGCTACGCCAATGAGCGACGCCAAAGTCATCGAGCTTGCCGCGCACAAGGCGGAGGGCCCCAAGCGCAAGCTGGTTCGCCCCAGCGGTTGCAAGCACCTGAAGGTCGAGATCGACGAGGACGCGGGCGTCGTTCTGTGCCTGACGTGCTCTAAGGTCATCGATCCATTCGTCGTGCTTCTGGGCTACGCCAAAGAGGAAAACTTCGTGTTCCAGGACATGATCTACTGGGACGAGCAGACCACGGAACTGAAGGTCGAGGCCGAGAAGCTGCGCAAGGAGATCCGCAACCTCAAGGCGCAGAAACGGCGCCTGATAAAGACCAAGGCGCACATTGCGTTGTGAGCAGCATGGACCAGCGATTTTGCCATCGGTGCATGCACAATGTGGGGACGATCAATCGCGGATTGCCCGAGTACGGGCGCCAGCGCGCGGCTCGTCGCCACAAGTGCCCGCACGGCAAGTGGTGCCGTATGACCTGGGAGATGATCGACGGGGTGGACACCAACCGCATCGAATGCGATCAGTGCAACGCGGACTGGCTTCGTCGGGTGAGGGGAGAATGACGGATCTAGCTAAAATAAAGCTCCGCCGTGACAAGGGCGGGGTTGTACCATGGCCGAAACACGAACAGGAGAACGGCCATGTACGACACGATGATGATGCTCGACGTGACGGAACAGTGCGAGTCCGAGGACTTCGAGGACTGGTGGGGGTACGCCGAGGAGGCGAAGAGCAAGTGCCCTCCGGACGCGGCCCCCATCCTGGAGGACGGCGTTTGGGAGGTCCTGGTGGACGAGGCCACGGCCGATGCCTTCCTCAAGTGGGCCGAGGCGATGCCCGGATGGGAGGGGGAACACAAGCATGGGGGCGAATGCAACCCCGTGCGCGTCTCGTACTACTCGTACCCGGCACGGACTTACCTTCTGACCAGCACGTACCTGCTCGGGCAGGCTCCCAACCGGGACTACGTCGAGATTTCGATGTCCGACATGGCCGAGAGCGTGACGGACGACGTGTGGATCCTCGATGCGGTGCACGACGTGACTGTAATGGAGGCGCCGGACGGCAGGTTCGTGATGACGCTCGTGCAGACAATCACAGGGAAACTCAACGATCCCGACGAGCCGGAGTCGATGCGAGAGGTCATGCAGGGTGCCCTTGCGTGGCTCCAGGACAGGTTCGCGCGCTCCGGAGCCGTCGCGGTGGAGGCTTCTACACACAGCGTGCAGTTGGGGCACGTGATCAGGCTGCTCGATGACGGGGTCGTCGGGTAGCTGGCACCAACGAGGGATATTATGTGGACGGTTTCATGCGGACGGGATAGTTGCCACAGGAAAGTTCAGTTCGAGGCGCCACATGACGCGACCGATGGGCAGGTAGCCAAAGAGGCTGCCCGGCACGGATGGTTGACACACAAGGTGGGCGCGGGGCCTTTAGCGCGAGACAGCCGGTTCTGCTCGCGCGGGTGCCTTGAATTGGCTCTGAGGTCCGAGCGCCTACACCGGCCCGATAGATACCTGGGTTGGCTGGAGGTGTACGGCCTGGATCCACACGACCTGCACAAGTCGCGGCGGATGCTCGGGCAGGTGGAGGAAAAGCACCGGGAGGTCGCCACGCACCTTGTGACGTGGCTTCTCGACCACGAGGCCGAGGCCCGGAACATGTCGGTCGAGTTCGCCAGGTGGAAGCTCAAGGGGGCTTACAAGCGCGACCCGGACGAGGTGCTGCACGAAGAGGACATCGTGCTCATGGCGATCGCGGGCGAAAACAGGACCTTGGACGTGCTCATCTGGCGGACGAAGCGCCGGGAGGTAGGCCTGTTCTCGCTGCTCGGTCCTGCCCAGGGGCCCACTCGCTCTCGCGAGCGCCACCGCGTCTGGCACTGGAGCGACTACGGGGTCGTGTGCCCGTCGTTGTGGCTCACCAAGGGGGACATAGGCACGACGGCAGAGCGCATCTGCGACGCCGTCGGCACCGGCTTGCTCGAAGTGGATGCCGACGGGGACCTGGAGCCCGACGTGTCGAGCCCCGATGCCCTGGTGGCTCAGTTCCAGGCGTATGGAGGCGACGGTGGCAAAACGCTGTGGCAGTAGGCTCAGAACCGCGACGGAGCCGTCCGAGTGCTATCGGTGCTGGCAGGTAGGCAACCAGGCGACGGCGCTGTACGTGGTTCGGTACAACTCGGGAACCGATCACGAGTGGTTCGGCACCTCGTGCTACCGCTGCTACCTCGACGACGTGCGCAGGTTCCCGTTCCCGAAAACCGTGAAGGTCTGCGTGTTGGAGGCTCAGAAGTATGGCAATCAAACGAACTAAGAAGGTCCCGGTCCCCATGTCGGACCTGGAAATGGACCTGCTGGACTTCCTCGTGTCGCTTTCCGGGCTCAACCGTTCGGACGTGATTCGTCAACTCGTGCGCCGGGAGTTCGAGGCCAAGGCCGAGACTGGCTACCAGGATCTGTCGGAAAGTGCCAAGGACACCGCCGACGCGTTGCGCCTTCGGAAGTGGGGTATCAAGCGATGATGTCGTTGGTGATTTACGGCTGGGTGGAGCCCACGACCATGCAGATGGTGGACGCCGGGATCTACAGCCTGGAGTTCCTCGCGACGGGGGTTTGGGAGAAATCCAGGCTGAAGGGCATCATGGTTGGAATGATCAACGCCGAGCCAGCGCAGATCGCATCGGCCGTCGCTGACGGAAGCCTCCTCGGCACGTTCGATTGGCTCAAGGATTTACCTACCATGAAGCGGCAGCTTGCGGGGGCGCCGACCTCGGACGTTTGCTACGCTTGCCGCATGAACCTTCGTCTCGACGACAGCGAATTCGAAGCGGTGCAGGAAGCGCTCTACCAGTACGTCGAGAACTGTCAGGACTGTGACGATCCAGCGAAGGACGCGCCTTTGCTCGCGCCCGCGTCGAGGATCTTGGACGGGATGAATTCTACGGTTACCCGGCTGGCTGAGCAGGCTCGTCCGGCGCCGCCAGGCGGGGTTGAACCCGACATCGACCTCAGAAGTATCGGGTAGGTGCCGGGCATGTTCCAAAGGGGGGGATCATGTTCGAATGGACGCTTCATATGGGATGGTGGATAGGCCGGAGGCCCGGGTGGAACGCCTATGCGTACAACTCGGTCAACGGCTGGTGTTCGAAAGTGGTATCAACGGACGTGGGGATGAGACACTTCGAGGAGGGACACGGGGATGAAAGCGAAGCGATCAGGGCAGCGGAGCTTGCAGCCGGCAGGGCGCTCGCGCGTGACGTGGAGCGAGCACGTGGGGATTCGAGACGGATGCATCGAATGCGACCGGTGCCGCGCCAGTGAGCCCCTTCCGTGCCGGTATGACGAGGAGGCCATCGACCGGACCGAGGAGCCGGACAAGTTCGCGGTCCAGGCCGAGGAGCGCCACAGCTACCTCGATGCGGTCCAGGCCTTCTTGACGGTGCACAGGAAGTGCTTACCTAACCAGACGGAGGCGAAGCCCAAGAAAGGCAAGCCAAGAGCAACGAGGGGCAAGCCAAAGGCCGCAAAGACCAAGGCCAAGCCGAAGGCGGCAAAGACCACAGCCAAGCCGAAGGCCGCGCCCGCAACGGGGACACAGAAAGGGCTGTTTTGATGTTCAACAGGCTGGCGAAGTGGCTGATGACGGCCGCCAAGACGTACACGCTGAGAAAAGCCGACGGGATCGAGGATGCAGTCGACGCTCTCATCGACTCGGAGGAGGGCAACTACGGCAAGTTCCGGATCCGTGGTCGTTGCCTCTGGCACAAGGACTACGAATTCCCTCTGGCCGTGCGCACCTGCGACGACTGCCCGAGCTTCGTCGTGGTCGACACGACGCTCATTCGGCCCTACCCGGAGGGCGATGTGGTCGTGGCCACCGGCTTCATGCGCAGCAGGCTGGACTACGAGGCCCAGCTAAACCCTGAAGGCATGGAGCGGGTGGTCGACATGCTCGAAGCCGCTGGCTCCGAGCATGAGCACGTGCACCCAACCTCCCTGAACTGATGCGGATCAGTCGTCGTCGCGGTCGCGAACCGACTCCAACTTGACGCCCTTCCGACGAGCCAATTCGTCGAGGTCCGTGACCGATCGGGGCATTTGGAAGTGCGCCTCCATGGTCGTGGCGAAGAACGCGTTCTCGCCAGTCTCCTCGTTTCTGTACTGGTCGTCGCAGGCGTATTCGTCGCACCCCGCGCCGACGAAGCAGCCGCCGCCGACGTGCTTCCACACGGCTTTGCCCTTGCGCACGGGGTTGTCCTTCACGTCGGATCCGGACGTAGCGACCACGGCCACGACGCCCACGGCCGCCGCCGCCAGGCCCACCCAGAGCCAGGGGCTGGTGCCCTTTTTCTTGCCGTTGCTCTCGTAGCCAACGTTGGTCCCCCCTGTGCCGGTTCCAGGGGCGCCCAGGGCCGGATGCGGCGGCTTGCAGCCGGCGGCCAGATGCTCGAAGGTGAGGCCCGATGCCTTCAGCGCGGCTTCGGCTTCGGCGTTCCATTTCCCATCGACGGGGCCCGTGTAGATCGTGGCCTTCGCCAGCATGCTCTGCACGGCCTTGATGTTCTCGGCAGACGCGCAGGGAGCCCCGGCGACTGGCTCGTGCACCTCGACGGGGGGGCCGCAATGCTTACGAACCACGCCTTCGAGGAAGTGCAGGTAGGCGGCTTCCCGGCAATCACTGAAGTCCATGCCGGCCGAGCACAGGCCCGCTGGCGACGGGCTCTTGCCCTCCATCCGCTCTGTCGCGTAGGTGGAGGCTTGCAGTGAGGCGGCCTTGAGGTCGTCCTGGAAGCCGGGGGAGTCGAGGCACTCTGGCGGGATGGTCTTGACCCAGTCAGGCGGCTCGCCCACGGAACCCGCTCTGAGCCGGCTCATGCTCTGGTTGACGGCCTGAGTCAGGTATCCCCAGTTGGCAGGGTTGCCCATCAGGCGCCGGTACCGTGCGTACCACTCCCGGAAGGTCGGGTCGCTCCAGCAGAGTGGGGGGATTGTGGGTGCAGAGGTCTGGGCTGTCATGCCGCCCAGGATAACACAGACGAGCAGGACGCCTAAGAGGGGGCCTACGTGTCGTCGCCCGAGGTGACAACCACGGCGACGCCTACGACGGCTACTGCCGCGAGCCCCGCCCAGAGCCATGGGCTGGTGCCACTGTCCTTCTTGCCGTTGCCGTAGCCGACATTGGTACCGGTGCCGGTACCAGTGCCTGTGCCTGGACCTGTGCCGGTGGGGGGAGGCGTGGTTGTGGTCCCGCCGCCGCCGCCTCCGCCGTACGTCGGGATGGGGGGCTCGCAGCCGATAGCGATCTGCTGGTACGACAGGCCACTGGCCTTGAGAGCCTTGGCGCTGTTCGGTCCCCAGTTGCCGTCAATCGTGTCGTTGTAGAGGCCGGCTTCGGCGAGCTTTGACTGGACGGCCCTGATATTCTGGTCCGACGTACAGGGTTGCCCGGCGACGGGAATCGCGTAGGCGCACCCGCTTCTCTGGATGAGATCCTGGCGCATCAGGGCGAAAATGTGGGCTTCGCACATGGATTGGTCCATGTCGTCGGTGCAACCGAAGTCGCCCGCCACCAGTAGACCGGAGTTGATGTCCCTGGCCAGCCCTTGGGCATCGGCGAAAAGCGCGTCGTGCGCCGCCTTGAAGCCGGGGACGTTCCAGCAGGCAGCGGGGACGGCCGAGCCAACGTGTCCCGATCCCACGTGTCCAGGATGGGGCCGACCGACGAAACCGCGCTGGGGAGGCTGCGGGTAGTAGGGCATTACGAATCGCTGTGTCATTCTTTCACCTCGCCGCCCAGGATACCATAAGCCGCGCGGGATATAGACCCCCTGGAACGCCCCATGCTAAGCTGGCCCTTCACGGAGGACGCTCTTGGCTCTGATTGGCCCCGAAAAGCTAGGACAACTGCTGCAACGCTGGGAACCGGATCCCTACGTTGGGCCGATGCTCGCTTCCGGCCGTGGCTCCGAACTCGAACATGACGCGGTCGAGCGCGCTCGCGACATGATCCGCGAGCAACTCGCCAGGGTGCGCAAGGCCAAGGGCTCGCGCGGCTACCCAGGCGGCACCGGGGCCAGGGGGCGCGACGAGGCGGAGCTTAGCAAGATCGAGCGCGGCCTCGACGACCTGCTGCACACCTACCGGTACGGGGAGCTTCCGGAGTTCGGCGACTTCCGAACGCACCTTCGCTTGGCTCACGACGCCCAGGGTCGCCCGATCGCGGGGCGTCCTCCCCTGGTCTTTCAGTTCACGGCTCGCGGCAGGCCGGCGGATGCCGCCCTCGAAGCCGTCGATCTGACCGAGGGGCGACGTGGCCTGCGTGTGGTCCTCCAGCCGGAAGGCCGCGTGCAGATCACCATCGGCTCGTACAGGACCCTGTACAACTACCTGCTGGCACTGGCGCTCATCCGTGGCCGGGCGGCCATGAAGCTCGGGCGCCGGCTCGCGGGCAGTCTCGGGATACGGTGGGTGTGATGGACAGGCATAGCGACGACGCCTCTTGGCCCTTTTACCTCGTGACGCTCGCCGTGGCGACGATCGCCGTGCTTTCAATGCTGATTTACGTTACGCAGCCCATTTGGCGGCGATAGGAGACGAACCATGTCCGTAGGCATCTCATCCAAGATTCGTGACAAGTTGGTGTACGCCGCCCTCGTGGCCCTCCGGAATAGCATCCCGGCGACCCTGGTGACCCCGTATGGCGTGTTTTACAAGGCGTTTGCCGAGGGCACCCAGACGTACTCGGGCGGTCCCGGCGACGAACTCGTCACCATGGCGGCCGTGCGGCATTCGAGCGGCGTAGCTCCGCTGGCAGCGGCTCCAACAACTCGGTTCCAGGTCAGCGAGGCAGGCCTGTACATGGTCGTCGCCAGTTTCGACTGCCGTGGAGGCGCGCCTGGCGGTACGATCGACTGGAACTGGTCGGTCTACCGCAACGGAGACACCGGCTCGGCGATGATCTCCAAGGGCGACAACCAGGCGATCCCGCCGAATCTCACCACGACCGTGCAGTTGGTGGGCTCGGTGCTGTTGGATGCCGGCGACGACCTTTCGTTGGGGTTCAACGGGTCGGGGCCGAGCGCTGGCATCATTGCGGGCAGCGATTCCCTACGCACCCGGATCGAGATCATCAAGACCCCTGGCACGTGATCGTCGGGGGACGACCGAGGGTGGCCGTCTGTGGTAACCTGCCTGGGTGACGGCCAACCAAGTAGCTCCAAATTTGTGGCAGGGAAGCGCTCCCCCCGCCGGCTCCAACGTGGGCCGGGTCGTGGACGTTCTCGTGCTGTGCGCCCGCGAGTACCAACTGACGCAGCGTGACTTTCCGAACGTGCGGCTCGTTTGTGCCAGCATGGCAGACGCCGAGCCCACCCAGGAAGAGGTCAGGCTGGCGCTACGCACCGCCACCCAGGTCGCGCAGAGCATGGCCGAGGGGCAGACCTGCCTGGTGACCTGCATGGCCGGCCTGAACCGGTCTGGGCTCGTCAGCGGGCTGGCGCTTCGGATGCACGGCTACGACGGCGAGGCGGCAGTCAGGGCCGTTCGGGCGGCGCGCGGCCCCATGGCACTGAGCAACGAGCATTTCAGTCGGATCGTGCGGCAGGCGAGAGTGAGGTAACGATGGCAGGACGCTATCTGGTGCGGCTCCGTGAACCCAAGGTGAGCCGGGACGACTGGCGCAGATTGCGGCGGGTGCGCCAGCACAACCCGACCTACATGGAGTCGCCCTCCGAGGCCACCGAGGCAGAGGCTCTGGTTTGTCAGGAGCAGAGGGTGGAGGCCTTTGCCGAGTTCCTCAAATGGTTCACGGCGGGTGGCGAGGCGCTCACGCTGCGCGATCGCGTGGATATTCTCAACGAGGCTGTGGCAAAGACGTACAAGTACGACCTGCAAGACCTTTTCGAGGGCCTGCTCACCCAGTACGAGATGAGCGCCAAGGACCGAAAGGTCATGGAGCGGGCAGCGCGCGACATGGATCGCCGACGTCGGTACCAGTTCAAGTTCGATCCCGTCACGATCATGAAAACCTACGCGACCAAGCGAAAGGCTTTCCGCAAGTACCTCGAAGTGGCTCGCAGGGTGGTAGAGGGAAAGCCAATCGACCGTGGAGCTTGTGCGGTGGCCGGCGGCTTCCGCATCATCAATACGGGCGCCTTCAATCCCAAGGTCATGAAGGTGGTCGAGGGCGTGGTGGCGGACGCCTCCGAGGCCATGCGCAAGGTAGGCCTGGAATCGCTCATCTACGGCGACATCAACGTCGTGGGCAGCATCCGAGGCAGCAGGCGAAGCATCGCCCACTACAGTTGGGACACGGATCTCGTATTCATCCGGGCCAACCTCCGTGGCCGGGAGGGGCCGGCGGAAAAGACGGTCCTGCACGAGCTTGCCCACAGGCTGGAGAAGCAGTTTGATCCTGCAAGGGGCCAACGGGCCCTGAAAAAGCTCTACAATGCCATCAAAGATCAGGACGAGGAGGCGACGCGCTCGGCCGTCTGGGACCGCTCCTTGTGGCCCGAGAAGGGAACGCCCCTCGATAAAAAGTGGAAGGTCGCTGGCGTCAGCATCGGCGGCAGGCCTCCCGCGCCACGCGTCGAGTTGGCGCTGCTGGAGGATCCGGAGCCGCTCAGCTACAAGGCCCACGTGGGAATGGCCAACTACCAGAGATCCAAGGGGGTCTTGCACGGGGCTTTCGTGACGTCCTATGCCAGGACGAGCCCGTCGGAGAACTTCGCGGAGATGGTGGCGGCCTGGTGCTCCGACGAACTGCCCGACGACCAGCAGGACCTGCTGCTCAAGGCCATCGGGGAGGGCCTCGGCACATGATGCGCGATCCTGACGAGGACATCCTCGAAAGGCTCAGTCCCCCGAGCCCGGAGGAGGCGGTGCGTCGAGATGCGAGGCTCACCGGGGATCTGGGATGCCAAGCTCAGAAGCTGCCGGAGCTTGAGCGGTTCGTCGAGTGGTTTGCTGATGCGCAAGGCCCCCAGGCGAAGTACGAAAGGCTCCTGACCTGGCTGGGCACGTTCCAAAGGATGGGGCTGCGCGCGTTCTTTCAGGGGCTGCTCACGCAGTACGAGATGCTGGCCAAGGACCGCAAGGTCATCGAGCAGGCCGCCCGCGATGTCGATCGTCGCTACTCCTCGCGGGTGCGGTTCCGCACGGTGGGGCACGTCAACGGCTCGTATCTCACGCGCCTGAAGAAGTTTCGCAAGTTCCTCGCGGTTGCCAAGCAAGTCATCGCCAAGGGAAAGCCGATCGGCACGACCGCATGCCCCGTCGTCGGGGGCTTCAAGCTCGTCAACGCTGGGGGATTTTCCCCGAACGTGATGCGCGTGGTCGAAGATGTCGTCTCGCAAGCCTCCAAGTCGATGCGAGACGTCGGGATCGAATCCGTGATCTACGGCGACATCAACGTGGTGGGAAGCCTGCGCAGAGGCAAGGCTCTGGCGCACTACGACGTTCCCCAGGACGCGGTGTTCATCCGTGCGAACCTCCGAGGCCGGGTGGGCCCGGCGGTGCGCACGGTCGTGCACGAGCTTGCCCACCGACTCGAAAAGATGCTGTCGAACCCGTACGCGCTCACGCGCCTGTACCACGACATCCAGGAAGAGGACGAGGACAACACCGAGCGGGCCATTGCGGACAGGTCCCTGTGGCCGGATCCCGGATTCACGTTCGGCGACGACGGCAAGTGGGAGGTCACCTCCGTCGAGAAGCGCGGACGCGGAGAGCCTCGCGTGAGGGTCCGAAACCGTTTCGACCACCGGACTGGGTACTACCCCATGGCCAGGTTCCTGAAGGCCACGGGCAATTTGCACGCTTCGTTCGTCACCGAGTACGCCAGGAAGAACCCGTCGGAGAACTTCGCGGAGATGGTGGCGGCCTGGTGCGCCGACGAGCTTAGCGATCGCGACGAAGCTCGGCTTCTCAAGGCGATCAGCGAAGGGCTAGGAGCATAGCGATGCCATTCATGCAACACGGGCGGCAGTACTTCGGGCGCCTGCTCGTCAAGTCAGGCACCACGGGCAATCCGGTGCAGATCCGAAAGATCATGCAGGGCGCCGGTTGGGACATGCCGGACGGCAAGCTTTCCTCTGGCGCCCAAGGTTCGTGGTTCTACGGCGTTGGCGCGAGGTGGGGTAAGAACGTCGTGCCGTGCCCGGATGGAAGGCCGGCCGAGTGCCAGTATTCCGGCTACCCGGCCTGTTTGATTCCGTGGCCTGGAAGGGTGCGTGGGTGCCCCGAGGAGCCCAACGCGCCCGACCCAAACATGGCTGGTATCCAGTTCGCCCCGATTCCTGGCACCATCACCCTGGAGGTGCGCACGGACTCCAAAAACGAGCCCTATCAGGCGTTCCCGCCGCCCGCTGACGATCCGTGGTGGGAGCATCGCACCTTTGGAGCCAGGCGCGACGGATACGACCGGACCGCCTGGTTCTCGGCGATCTGGGCCGGACCGACCGGTGAGGCCACCCTGGCGTACTCCGACAACACCTTGGAGACGTGGACCGAGGACTTCTCGGTCTTTGACATGTGGGACGATAGCGGTGTCCAGGTGCTGGGGATGCCCCCACCCGCGTGGCGCCCCCCTCGTGTCGAGTTCGAGCGCGTGGAGCCCATCTACGAACGCGTCGACAAGATCCCTGGGCTGTTGCAGCGCTCCCCTGGCGTGAAGGCCAAGCCCGAGTCGAAGTTCCCATGGGGCTGGGTCCTGGGGCTCAGCGCGGCCGTCGGCGTTGGCCTCTACGTCTACAAGGCGGGGTCCGAGGAGTAGCCGATGAGGATCGAGTGCAAGGGCAGCGCCGCGTCGACCTGGGAGATCATCGACAAGATCTCCGAGATGGAAGGGTCCATCCTGTGCGCCGGTCCGGGCGCCTGCTGGCTGGTGGTGGCGCTGCCGGACGGCGACGAGCACACCGAGATCTACCTGTTTCGCCAGGAGCGCAAGTGGGACGTGATGGTGTGCGCCGGCTTCGAGGCCCTGCAACTGTCGATGGCCGACACGCCAATGCGCCTGTTGCGAGACGCGGTCATGTCGAGCTTCGGCGCCGCCATCTCCAAGATCGAAGCAAACGTGCCAGAGGCAGACGAGCCCACTGACCCCTGCGAGGTGCAGTGATGGTGCCGGATGCGTCCGAGATGGAGTTTTACTCAGAGGGAGCCTGCGAGCTTCTCGCGTACGCTCTCGCTGACCATTTCGGATATGAGCCAGTCGCCCTCCGTTTCTACTTCCCCGACGGAAGCTATGCGACTCCCCATGTCTTTGCGCTTCACGGCGATGTTGCGATCGATGCTGGAGGCCCAACGGACGTGGACGAGATCTCGGCCAGGCAATGGCATGTCCCCAAAGGTGCCAATCGAGAACGCCTGGTTCGTCTCTCGCCAGCCGAAGCTCTGGGGGAATTGCGGCGATGGGGCGAGCAGGACGTTGAGGAAGCGCTAGCATACGTCGCCAAGTACGAGGACTTCTACGGGCCCGGATCGGCAAACGCGGAGAGCAAAATGTATCAAGACAATCCCATCGACGACGCGGTAGCCCAGGCGGTCGTTCAGTACGCGCACAAGTACAAGCTCCGCCCGAACATGAAGTCCGACGAGGCCAAGGCGCTCATCCGGGCGTACCTCCGGGCGATGGGGCTGCGCGAGGACCAGTACGGCAACTTCAAGGACCCCGAGATTCCCGCCGAGCGCGTGCACTTCAAGACGCAGCGCGTGCATCATCAGCAGAAAACACGGGGCGGGTGGTCCAGCGTCAACGCCTACAAGCCGGTCGACTGGGCGCGAAGCATCGTGCGCAGGTCCGCCGAGGCGGCGGGGGACACGGATCTTGCCGAGAAGTTCGCGGCCGGGCAGAAGGCGGCTAAGAAGCGCGGCGAGGCAGCCAAGCAGCGCGCCGTCAGGGAAAAGCTCAAGGACCAGGCCCGCAAGCTGGCTCAGAAGCAGTTCGGGATGGAGCACCCCGACGTCGCCCAGCGCATTGGCACGGGCAAGCTGTACACGGGCCCCAAGTTCGAAGAGATGAAGGCCCAGGTCGATACGCTCACCGAGCATTGGCTCGACCGGATCCAGCAGGGCGAGGTCCCCAAGGACGATTCGGCCTTCGCCAGCATCGATCGCCCGCCGCTCATGCCGGTGTTCTTCAATGGCTACGACTACGACTGGGTCGAGCGGATCGACGGCCACGAATACAGCGTGCACATTCAGTACGGCCAGCCTGACACGGCGATCGTGACCATTGGGGCCCACGGGCAGTTCGCGGTGGATCCCGCCACGCATCGCATGTTCATTCCGAACTACCCGCTGACGGGCGACGCCCAGGTTACGGGCCGCGTCATGTGGGATGGCGACGAGCTTGCGGGCGTCCTGTTCATGGTCACCTCGCTGAACAAGCAGAAGGGGGCTGGAACGCGCGTCATGCAGCTTTGGTGTCGCCTGATGCAGGGCTACGGCATCGAGGCGTGGATCGCCGAGGCGGTCGGTGACGAGGGCATGGCCTTCATCAAAGCGCTGGAGCGCAAGAAAAAGCTCGCCGTTCTGGGGGGGACTCCCGCCAACCTCATCGTCGGGTGCCTCAAGCCGATGCTCAAGAAAGGCCCGGCGCCCAAGCGCCTGGCGGCTCCGAAGCCCACCTCGAAGCCCAGGCGAACGAAGCGCCCTGGACCCACGAGCTACCTCGTCGAGATGATGCAGTGGGACAAGCCCAAGGACGGCAACCAGATTGAGGACCGCAAGCAGCGGGTCAAGCGCGGGGATGAGGCGGTCCGTATCGCCCTGGACTTCATGAAGGCCCGGCTCGCCCCCGAAAACGCCAAGGTATTCATCACGCCCATGAAGGGCAAGATGAAGCTCCGCCAGCCAGCAGTGGCCCTGGGAGCGCGCGATGGCTGGTACGCGACCAACGTGGCAGCGCTTGAGGAGGCCGAGCAGCGCACGCTGCACGATGGCGCCAATGAGTTGCGCAAGGCGTTGTCTGCCAGTCGCCCGGCGCGCCCCGACGCACCAGTACTGCCCGAGGGCATGGAGGGGTTCGACTACTTCCACAACCCGATCTACCGCGAGAACCCGCCCTGGGCCGACAAGTTGCTCGTCAAGGACTGGGACAAGATCCGCAAGGTCGCGCGCAAGCACAAGATGCCGATGCCGGTGCGTGAGGGTCAGGCCAAGAACTTCGCGGAGCTTGGCTGTGGGCACTACGGGTGCGTCTACGGGACCAAGCGTGACGACGTGGTGTTCAAGCTCACGAGCGACCCGGACGAGATCCGGTTCATCGCGGCGGCGCGCAAGATCGGTGAATGGCCCGACGGTATCGTCAGGTACTACGCTGACATGCCGCTCAGCGGCACCTTCCGAAAGCGCCCTGTGCAGGGAATTTGGCGCGAGGCAGCGGTCAAGGTCGGCCTCACCTACCCGATCAGCGTGAGGACGAACGACGACGTTGCGGTTCAAAAGGCTTGGCGCCTTCTAAGCGTTTTCAAGGACTGCGCGAGCATGGTGCGGGAATATGCGCTCAAGCACCCGGACAAGGTGCGAAGCATGACCCCAGGACGCGAGCAGGAGTTCGACGAGTCCATGCTCCGCGTCGAGCGCTACGAGCCTCCGGGCGCGCCCCCACCGATCGTCAAGAAAGCGAAGTACCGTCGCGGCGCAGAGCGGGCGCAGTACGCGATCCAGGCATGCAAGTTCATCGGTGAAGTGATGGTCAACGTTCAGGTGACCTACTACATCGGCGAGGCCATGTTGTTCTACATGGGCCATGGAATTCTGTTGGCGGATGTGCACGCCAACAACGTCGGCCAGGTGGTGCGCGAGGAGAACTACAGGGAGCCCATTTGGGTGATCACCGATCCTGGCCACGCCGTTGCGATCCCCCCGGTTTGGAGCTACGCGGCTGATGCGCAAGACCAGTCGGCCTTGGCCAACCCCGTTCAGTCGGACGAGGCCTACTCGATGGGCGTGGACTCACGCCAGGCGGCAAGCATGCGCGATTGGGCCGCCCAGGCCCGCAAGGTCGGCCTGAAGGTCAAGACCGTGGGTAGCCGAGGCGTGGCGACCGGGACGCCTGCCCAGTGGGAAAAGGCCAAGATGCTCAGGCCGCACGTCAGTCTGACGTGGGCATGGGATGAGGACAGACGCGGTCCCGCCACCCATGAACAGGTCGTCAGACGCAGCGGGGTTTGGCTGCGCAAGAGCAGCGACATCCTGGACGAGATGATCCTGAAGATCATCGCGGAGATCTACGCCAACTACGAGCGCGCGAAGCGCGGAGGGTTCGCGGGCAAGGAACCGTGCCTGTCGGTGGGGCGAATGCGCGAAGAGATCGAGATGCGCAGCCCTCCTGACGAGTACAGCTTCAAGACCGCAAAGAAGCGGTACGCGGCCATCCGGTCGTCGCTGGAGCGGCTCCGCTCGCAGGGCAAGATCGCCTCGTCGATGGGAGTGGGGCTGCGCGGCAAAGAAACGCGGTGCTACGAGCCCGCCATGCTGCTGGTGCAGAACAACCCCACCGGAGGCGACTGGGCCTACCACGTGACCTTCTACAACCGCCTGGAGGCCGTGGCGGACCGAGGGCTGCTGCCTGTGGCAGGGATGCATGGGTCCTCGATGGGCAAAGGCGGCTACGCCGGCCACAGCCAGGGCAAGCTGTTCCTGACCGAGGAGGCGGGCGTGCCCTACTGGTACGGCAAGGGGGAGGACTTCGCCAACGACGCGTCCGACAACGTGCTCGAAGAGGGCTACACCCCCGTCGTGCTCCGGGTGCCGATGCCGAAGAGCAAGAAAGTCGACGAGCTTGGGTCGCGCGACTCCAGGCAGGAAGCCTGGTACGTCAAGCGGGCGATCAAGCCCGACAAGATCGAGGTCTGGACAGGGCAGCGGTGGGCCCCCGTGGGCGACTGGGACGAGATCGACCAGGCGATCGCCTATGACTTCGAGATCCCCGACGAGTCGCTCATGGGCATTCCGGAGGAAGTCTACCTCAAGGCCGACTACAACAACCCGCTGGTGAACTTCGGGCCGGCGTCCCCACGAAAGAGGATCGGGCTATGACGACGCTCAGCGAGCAAGCCAAGCAGTTCGGGACTTCTGCCAATTCGTCGCCGCACCTGTCCGAGCAACATAAGCGGGGTGACCCCTCCACAATGACGCGTGCGGGCGCCGACGGCTACGGCAAGGGGTACGCGTGCGGGTTCAGCCAGGGCACGTACTCGAAAATGACGAACGGCCCAACGGAGCCGCCGTGGATCCCGAGCTACGTCGAGTGCGGCCTCCCGACCTTTCGATGGCTGGTCACCGAAACGAGCATAGATGACGGCCGGGACTACACGGTGGACAGGACCGCATCAGCCTACCCGCAATGGAGCGCTGGCTTCAGTATCGGGTACATGGATGGCTGGTACGACGGTCGGGCTGTGTCGGCCACTGGCGGCGGCGCGTGGTTGCCCCCC
>SWBY01010113.1_pt1 | contig 31864 bp, 29 predicted proteins | sample 4693071 | NCBI WGS metagenome assembly SWBY01 (sample SAMN10267273, study PRJNA491770) | bioreactor metagenome | isolation source: DHS bioreactor inoculated with marine methane seep sediment | place: Japan: Omine Ridge, Nankai Trough | collected 2006-05-06 | reverse complement strand
TTGCCTTGCGGCTGTGGCTGAAGGTGGTGGTGCTGGTAGCTTTTTTTGGGGGCGGTATCTACTGGAGCGTGGTTGCCTTGACCGACCCTAAATTGTTGCCTCTTAAGGTGGTGCGAACCGACGGAAAGTTCCGTTACATGCAGCGGCAGGATCTGGAGCAAGCAGTGGCCAATCTCACCAGAGGTGGATTTCTGACCGTGGATGTGGCGGCTATCAGGGATCGGGCCAGGAGTTTGCCTTGGGTTGATCAGGTCAGCGTAAGACGGGTGTGGCCAGACAGTTTGCAACTATGGGTAGAGGAGCAGGTTCCCCTGTCTCGGTGGCAGAAGGATGCAATGCTGAATGTGCGTGGCGAGGTGTTCCGCCCCAAGGCTGGCGCAATACCCTCCGGCTTTCCTCGGCTTTCCGGGCCGGATGGTAGTGAGAAAGAGTTGGCCAAATATTATCTCGCCATAAAGAACCGTCTCGGTTCGCTGGGGCTGAGTATCAATGCGATGGTAATGGATGAGCGCAGGGCCTGGACCATGAGGTTGAGTAGTGGAGCTGTAATCCGGCTTGGCAGTAAGGATTTGGAAGATAGGTTGGCGCGATTTCATAGCATCTATCCGCTGCTTCAGGCGGATAAGCGACAGATAAAAGAAGTAGATCTGCGCTATACCAACGGTTTTGCCGTTACCTGGAAAAGCATCGCCCCGACAGCTTGGCTGGGGCCAAAAAACGAGACCATAAGAGGGTTGATGTAATGACCAAGAGCGTGGAAAAGAATCTTATTGTTGGCCTGGATATCGGGACCTCAAAAGTGGTCGCCATTGTTGGCGAGATAAAAACGGGGCGCGAGATTGAGATTATTGGAATCGGGTCACATCCATCCCGCGGCCTGAAAAAGGGTGTGGTAGTAAATATCGAATCTACCGTGCAGTCCATTCAGCGGGCGGTGGAAGAGGCAGAACTGATGGCTGGTTGTGAAATTCACTCGGTGCATGCAGGTATCGCCGGAAGCCATATCCGCAGCCTGAACTCCCACGGCATAGTTGCCATCAAGGATCATGAGGTTACCTACGGGGATGTGGAGCGGGTGATAGATGCGGCCCGGGCAGTTGCCATACCGGCAGACCAGAAGATTCTGCATATCCTACCCCAGGAGTTCATCATCGATGAGCAGGAGGGAATCAAGGAACCGATAGGTATGTCCGGGGTTCGTCTGGAGGCGAGGGTGCACATGGTAACCGGAGCGGTCAGTGCGGCCCAGAACATCGTCAAATGTGTACGTCGTTGCGGTTTGGATGTAGACGATCTGATCCTGGAACAGATGAGTTCCAGTTATGCGGTCCTGAGTGAAGATGAAAAAGAGCTTGGCGTCTGCCTGGTGGATATCGGTGGAGGTACGACTGACATCGCCATCTTTACCGATGGGTCCATCCGCCATACCGCAGTGATCCCGATAGCTGGTGACCAGGTAACCAATGATATAGCCGTAGCCCTACGTACTCCGACCCAACACGCCGAGGACATAAAGGTGAAGTACGCCTGTGCCCTGACTCAGCTGGCTGCGGATGATGAGACCATCGAGGTGCCGAGTATCGGTGATCGTCCATCCAGGCGGCTGTCACGTCAGACTCTGGCTGAGGTGGTTGAGCCGCGCTACGAGGAGCTATTGACCCTGGTGCAGGCCGAGCTGCGACGAAGTGGATTTGAGGATCTGATACCTGGAGGCGTAGTCCTGACCGGTGGCAGTTCCAAGATGGAAGGGTTGATAGATCTGGCTGAAGAGGTATTCCACATGCCGGTAAGGCTGGGGGTTCCACAATATGTAACTGGCCTGGTGGATGTAGTGCGTAATCCGATTTATGCCACTGGCGTTGGTCTGTTGCTGTTTGGTTCCAGTAATCGGGCAACCCAGCTGCGGGATCTGCCAAACGGTCCCGGGATAAACAATATATGGAGCCGGATGCGTAGCTGGTTCCAAGGGAATTTTTAAATGCTTTTTTCTATTTTTTATTTTCAGGTTGCCTGGGTCTTAGACCTACTTGATAGGAGGGTTTGTAATGTTTGAATTAATGGATGCATATAGCCAAAACGCAGTAATCAAGGTGGTTGGTGTAGGCGGTGGTGGCGGCAATGCCGTCAACCACATGGTGGATGCCAATATTGAAGGCGTTGATTTTATCTGTGCCAATACAGATGCCCAGGCATTGAATAACAGTCGTGTGAGGACGCTGTTACAGCTCGGATCAACTATCACCAAGGGGCTGGGTGCCGGAACCAATCCGGATATCGGACGCGGTGCTGCTCTGGAAGACCGTGATCGGATTCAGGAGGTACTTGAAGGTGCGGATATGGTATTCATCACTGCTGGTCTGGGCGGTGGGACCGGGACAGGCGCTGCTCCGGTAGTAGCTGAAGTGGCTAGGGATATGGGTGTGCTAACGGTAGCGGTGGTTACCAAACCATTCACCTTTGAGGGCGGCAAGCGCCTGAAGGTAGCAGAAGCCGGGGTGCATGAACTGGCTAAGTATGTTGACTCCCTTATAACTATCCCGAATGAAAAGCTGCTGGCTGTTTTGGGCAAAGAGATAAGTCTGCTTAATGCATTCAAGTCGGCCAACGACATATTATTGGGTGCGGTACAGGGCATAGCTGAACTGATTACCCGTCCTGGTCTGATAAATGTTGACTTCGCTGATGTACGTACGGTCATGTCTGAAATGGGCGTGGCTATGATGGGTTCTGGGAGTTCCAGAGGTGATGATCGGGCGCGTCTGGCAGCGGAAGAGGCTATTCACAGTCCACTGCTGGAGGATGTGAATCTCTCCGGGGCTCGTGGCATTCTGGTTAATATCACCGCCGGACCTGATCTCGCAATCGGTGAATTCGACGAGGTTGGCAACACAGTCAAAGCGGTTGCCTGTGATGATGCAACCGTTGTGGTTGGTACAGTGATCGATCCGGATATGGTGGAAGAGCTGCGAGTAACGGTGGTAGCCACAGGTCTGGGGGAGATGAGCCTCAGAACCAGTGCGGCGCCAGAGGAGGTGAAGCAGGAAACGGTGGTGTTGCGCCCGGTGAAGTCAGAGGAAGATGCGTTTACTGAGCAGCCGGATTACAGCTCGATGGATCGTCCGACTGTGATTCGCAAAGATCCGAAAATAGCGAAATCTTACGTGGAATCGTCGCAAGATAAGGAGATGGACTATCTGGATATCCCAGCTTTTCTACGCAGGCAGGCCGATTGATGTAAGAGTATGATGGATAAAACATGTCCCGAGAGGGCAGGCCAGGAGAATATATGTAGATAGCATACATTTGGATGGTTTTAAGGCTTTAATTCCTGCCAATGACGAGACGCTTTCGTCATAGTTGCTGCTTATGCTAATATGGCTCCCGTTTTTTCGGGATTTTGGGTGGAGCATAAAACTAATATGATAAAGCAACGTACGTTAAAGAATGTGATCCGTGCCACTGGCGTGGGTTTGCATACGGGCGATAAGATATACCTCACCCTGAGGCCGGCCGCCGTAAACACCGGTATTGTGTTTAGACGTGTTGATCTGGATGAGCCGGTTGAGATAAAGGCATGTCCAGAAAATGTTGGTGATACCCAGTTATCTACAACTTTGGAAAAAGACGGTGTCAAGATCTCAACGGTAGAGCATCTGCTCTCTGCCTGCGCCGGTTTGGGTATAGATAACGCCTATGTCGACGTAAGCGCCGCCGAGGTTCCGATCATGGATGGAAGTGCCGGGCCATTTGTTTTCCTGATTCAGTCGGCCGGTATCGATGAACAGAATGCAGCCAAACGTTTTATTCGCATCAAGCGTGAAGTGGTGGTGGAAGAGGGCGACAAGAGTGCGGCATTCAAGCCTTTTGACGGATTCAAGGTTTCATTTGCTATAGATTTTGACCATCCGGTATTTACCGAACGCACCAAATTTGCATCGATTGACTTCTCTTCTACCTCCTTTGTAAAAGAGGTCAGTAGGGCGCGTACCTTTGGTTTTTTGCGTGATTTAGAGATGCTGCGTGAACGCCAGCTTGCTATGGGTGGCAGTATGGATAATGCCATCGTCGTGGATGATTTCAGGGTGATGAATGAGGACGGTCTGCGCTACGAAGATGAGTTTGTAAAACATAAGATCCTGGATGCCATCGGTGACCTCTACCTACTGGGCCATAGTCTGGTTGGATCCTTTATCGGTAACAGGTCCGGCCATGCCCTGAACAACAAGCTGCTGAAGACTCTCATGGCGGATAAGAGTGCCTGGGAAGAGGTGACCTTTGAAGAGGGTAGTGACGAGCCTATATCATATATGAAGCCGATTCCTGTCTCCTGAAGTTATTTGATCTTTAAGGTTATTCCCGATTCTTGCGGTGTGAACTCAGACGTCTAAGCGCTGCCTGTAGGTCGGGGTCTGGTGTGTGATCAGCTACTCGCTGGATGAAATCGGCATTTTCTGCGGATAGAGGTTGCGCGCCTCTGTCTTTAGGGATGGTCTTTGCCTCCCGGTTATCCATCATCACCTTTACTGATATCTTATTGATATCCGAATTATTTTTCCTGAGTCTGGCGCTTAACTCACTGGAAAAGTAGCGCAGACGGCTGGCCCAGGCCGAGGAGTCTGCGTATAGGATCAGCTGATCATTTTTTACCACTAGGCCGATGCAGTGGTCGTTTAGCGGGGCTGGAAGTAACCCCTGCACCTGTTCCAGGGAAGAGTGGTTTTGTTGCATCTGCGCCCGAATTGTGGCAAATTCAACGTTGTTTTGCAGGTAGTTTTTTAGGGGTTTGAGTTTACTGTTCATGGAGGACGGTTACTTGTTCGGGGCAAGGCATATCAAAATAAACAAAATTATAACTAGATGAAGATACTACTACTGTCCGATCGGCACCACAAATACGGTTCTGTCTCCATTTCACCCTGGCTATTGTTCGGGATGATTCTTCTTGCCGTTACGGGCGCATCAATGACCTCATCCTGGCTAGGGTACAACCTAGGGCATGAACAGGGCGTAGAGCAGGGGGAGCAAAGCTTCCATATCAGCTCCGTTTCAGGATCTACCCTCCAGTCCAGTATTGAACAACAGCGCAAAGAGTGGGAGCAGAACAAGAAGCTGACTCGAGAACACCTCAACGTACTGGCGCTGAAGCTGGGAGAATTGCAGTCACATATAGTGCGTCTGAATGCCCTGGGTGAACGACTGACCAAGATGGGTAAGTTTGACGCGGATGAGTTCGATTTCAAGAAGATTCCTGCTCGAGGTGGCGCTGATTCCCAAGGTGTGGATAAGTTTGTAGAAATGTCTGAGCTGGTAGATGAGATAGAGACCTTGTCGCGAGTCATAGAGGATCGCGAGATCAAGCTCAACGTCATGGAAGAGCTGATTATGAACAGTGAACTGCAGAAAGAGGTCTACCCTTCCGGCCGACCAGTGAAGGGCGGATGGGTGTCATCACCGTACGGCGAAAGACTTGATCCGTTTACCGGTAGCAAAACCTTCCATGATGGTGTGGATATTGCGGGTAAACTGGGTACCAAGGTTGTAGCTGTCGGCTCTGGAATAGTCACATTTTCTGGAACAAAATCAGGGTATGGGAAAGTGGTAAAGATTCACCACGGAAAAGGTTTCGTTACCCTGTATGCACACAATAATGAGCTCATGGCTCAGGTCGGGGACTATGTCACCAAGGGCCAGCAGATTGCTACTGTGGGATCAACCGGGCGTTCAACCGGTCCGCACCTCCACTTCGAAGTACATCTTAAGGGTAAAACGGTTAATCCTCAGACCTATCTGCAAGCGTCCAGGTGATTTGGGTTACGTACGAGCGGTGTAAGTGTAGATAGCTCCATTCGGCACTCCATTGTAGTTTTCGTGTAAACCAGTGCTGTCTCGTTGCAATCTGAGACTGTGACTCCATTTTGTCCATGCCATGAAATCATTCAGTCACTGATCCTGGTATCAGTGGACGATAAAATAAAGGGCGGTTTAATGCCTGCCACCTGACCCTGTTTTGCGGTATCATTCCTCGTTTTATTATTCCAGACGGAACCTATTTCCATGCTCACAAAAACATTCAGCAAGATCTTTGGCAGCCGGAATGAAAGGCTGATCAAACGCATGTCGAGCGTATTGGCAAAGATCAACGAATTAGAGCCAGCGCTCCAGGCCCTTTCTGACGAAGAGCTAAAGGCTAAAACTTCGGAATTGCGTGGGCGGCTGGAGAATGGTGAGTCCCTGGATGATCTGCTGGTAGATGCGTTTGCCACGGTGCGCGAGGCTAGTGTGCGAACCTTGGGGATGCGGCACTTCGATGTGCAGATGATCGGCGGCATGGTGCTGAATCAGGGGAAGATCTCCGAGATGCGTACCGGCGAGGGTAAGACCCTGGTGGCGACCCTTGCGGTATACCTGAACGCCCTGCCAGGTAAGGGTGTTCACGTGGTGACGGTGAACGACTATCTGGCCCGTCGCGATGCGGCATGGATGAGTAAGATCTACGACTTTCTCGGGCTCACCGTGGGTGTAATCAATTCGTCTGGTGGAAAAGGTTTGGATGAGTCCTCCTACCAATTTGACCCGTCCAAAGATATTGCATCAACCGAATATCCCCACTTGGTCAATGTAACCCGCCAGGCGGCATATGCTTGCGATATCACCTACGGCACCAATAACGAGTTTGGCTTTGATTACCTGCGGGACAACATGGCCTTCAGTGCTGACCAACGGGTGCAGAGGGATAAACACTTTGCGGTAGTGGACGAGGTTGACTCCATCCTTATCGATGAGGCGCGCACGCCCCTGATCATCTCCGGCCCCACTGAGGGCAGTTCCGATCTGTATAAAAAGATAGACCAGATTATCCCCAAACTGACCCAACAGGACCCCATTACGAATGAGGAAGGTAAGCCGGATTTTGGGCCGGGTGATTACTCTTTGGATGAAAAATCAAAACAGGCATATCTCAGTGATGAGGGACATCAGCATGTAGAGGAGATGCTGACAGCTATGGGTTTGTTGGCCGAGGACACCAGCCTGTACGATTCCTCAAATATCGGCATGATGCACCACGTAAACGCAGCCCTGCGTGCCCATACCCTGTTTCAGAAGGATGTTGACTACATCGTAAGTGATGGCCAGATCGTTATCGTAGATGAATTTACCGGTCGCACCATGGCCGGGCGCCGTTGGTCTGAGGGGCTGCATCAGGCTATAGAGGCCAAGGAGCGGGTTGAGATCCAGAGCGAGAACCAGACCCTGGCATCCATCACCTTCCAAAACTATTTTCGTCTATATGAGAAGCTGTCCGGCATGACCGGAACGGCGGATACTGAGGCCTACGAATTCCAGCAGATCTATGGGCTGGAAGTGGTGGTGATACCCACCAACCAACCCATGGTTCGCAATGACATGGGCGATCTGGTGTACAGAACTGCAGCGGAGAAATACGACGCTATCATTGATGATGTTGAAGAGTGCGTGAAACGGGGTCAGCCGGTATTGGTCGGTACCGCGTCCATCGAGACCTCTGAGCTGATCTCCAACCTGCTGAATAAAAAGAAGCTGAAACACAATGTTCTTAACGCCAAGCAACATGAGCGCGAGGCCGCTATCGTGGCGGACGCTGGTAGGCCGGGTGCGGTTACTATCGCCACCAATATGGCGGGCCGTGGTACGGATATCGTGCTTGGCGGCAACCTGGAGGTTGAGCTGGAGGAGTTGGGGGGCAAGAGGCAGGACGAATCGGTAGTGGCGAAGGTTAAGTCGGGTTGGGACGAGCGTCATAAACAGGTGCTGGATGCCGGTGGCCTGCACGTGGTTGGAACCGAGCGCCATGAATCCAGACGTGTGGATAACCAGCTACGTGGTCGTTCCGGGCGTCAGGGTGATCCCGGATCAACCCGCTTCTACCTGTCGCTGGAAGATAGCTTGATGCGTATCTTTGCCTCAGAACGGGTTTCGGCAATCATGCAGAAATTGGGCATGGAACAGGGCGAAGCCATCGAGCATCCATGGGTGACCAAGGCCATCGCCAATGCGCAGAAGAAGGTTGAAGGGCGCAACTTTGATATCCGTAAACAGTTGCTGGAGTACGATGATGTCGCCAATGACCAACGGAAGGTGGTGTATCAGCAGCGGGATGAACTCATGGAGATTGAAGAGATCGAGGATACGGTCAAGGCCCTGCGCTATGACGTGGTGAATGATCTTATCAGTACCTATATACCACCCGAGAGCATGGACGAACAGTGGGATGTCCCCGGACTGAGTGTAGCCCTGGAGAGCACCTACGGATTGAAATACGAACTCCAGCAATGGCTGGACGCGGATGACGGCCTGCATGAAGAGGGTCTGCGTGGGCGGATTTTGGAGCAGATGGAGCAGGCCTATAGCGAGAAGGAAGAGCTGGCTGGGGCGGAAAATCTGCGAGTCTATGAAAAGGGGCTGATGTTACAGGTCCTGGATACCAAATGGAAAGAGCATCTGGCAGATATGGACTACCTGCGCCAGGGTATTCATCTGCGTGGCTACGCCCAGAAGAACCCCAAGCAGGAGTATAAGCGTGAGGCCTTCGAGATGTTTTCCCGTATGTTGGAGGAGATCAAGCAGGAGTTTGTCAGCGTGCTAACCCTGATCCAGGTACGCACAGATGCGGAGATGGAGGCGTATCATCGGGAACAGTCACCCGACAGCTTTGAGATGAAACATGAGGAGTTCTCCGGCTTTGGCGGCGGCGAAGAAGGTGGCCAGGATGGAGAGGAAGAGCATACGCCCTTCGTGCGTCAGGAGCGCAAGGTTGGCCGCAACGAGCCTTGTCCCTGCGGTTCCGGTAAAAAGTACAAACAGTGTCATGGTAAATTGCAGTAGCGCAGAGCTGGGAAAGCTGTGACTGATTCCACCTTGGATTTTCAACCTGTTGCCGGCATTCGTCTGGGCACGGCTGCGGCAGGCATAAAATACGCCGACCGGACCGACCTGGTGCTGATCGAGATGGCAACCGGTTCAAACTGTGCCGCGCTCTTCACCCGTAACGCCTTCTGCGCCGCACCTGTAGTGGTGGCCAAGGAACACCTGGACTCTGCCACTCCCCGCTATCTAATGATCAATTCCGGCAATGCCAATGCGGGAACCGGCAAGGATGGAATAACAGTCTGCAACTCAACATGCGAGGCCCTGGCTGCTGAGGTCGGGTGCAAGGCAAACGAGGTCCTGCCGTTTTCCACCGGGGTGATCGGCGAACCCCTGCCGTTGGAGAAGTTGACCATGGCCCTGCCTGCGGCAGCGGCCAATCTGAGTGAAACGGGCTGGTCGGATGCGGCCAGCGCCATCATGACCACCGACACCGTCCCCAAACTGGTATCACGCAGTTTTGAATGTCAGGGCAAAACCCTAACCGTCACCGGTATGGCCAAGGGTTCAGGCATGATCCGGCCGGATATGGCCACCATGCTGGCCTACGTGGCGACCGATGCAAAGGTGGAGCCGGGGTTGTTGCAGGAGTGTCTGGAGCAGGCCGTAGCGCCATCCTTCAACTCCATCACCGTGGATGGCGACACCTCCACCAACGATGCCTGTGTGCTGATGGCCAGTGGCGCCAGTGATTGTCCGGCTATAACCGATGGCGCAAGCGCGGCGTTCGTCAGACTGTGTGAAACCGTGCTGGCTGTCTGTATGGATCTGGCGCGCGCCATCGTCAAAGACGGTGAGGGCGCAACCAAACTGGTGGAGATCCTGGTGGAGACCGCTGTCGATGTGGACGAGGCGCGGAAGGTCGCATACACCATTGCCCACTCCCCCCTGGTAAAGACCGCACTGTTTGCCTCCGATCCGAACTGGGGCCGCATTCTGGCAGCGGTGGGCCGGGCCGGGTTGGACGGTCTGGATATCGATGTCATCTGCATCTGGTTGGGGGATGTCTGCATAGTGCGGGACGGTGGTCGTGCCGATGATTACACCGAACAGGCAGGGCAGGCCGTGATGGACCGGGACGAGTTCACCATCCGGGTGGAACTGGGGCGGGGGGCTGCCGCTGCGCGGGTTTTGACCTGTGATCTATCCTACGACTACGTCAAGATAAATGCGGAGTATCGCACCTAGGGAAGCCCTGATTAATTTCGTTTTTGTCATCCCGGCGTATGCCGGGATCCAGGTATCACGTAGTAGGAGCTAGGTCCTCCGAGCGATGGCCATGCTCTTCATTGCCCACAGGAGTGGGCTCCTACAAGGAATTGCAAGATGTTCCTTAGGATTCGCCTACCGCACCCTTGTCCACTCCTTCAAACACCCGCACCTGGAACGCTGATTCCGGGTGTTGTTGTTTGAGGCTATCCGCAATGTGCTGGGCCAGATTCTCCACGGTGGAGTCGGTATCGATCAGATAACAGAGCCGCTTGGGCAGCTCCAGTCTGAACTCCCCATGCTCGGCACGATAAGCAAAGCGGTAATACTCTTCATTCCCGCTGGTGAATCGTTCAGCAAGATCTGAGCTATTACCGATGTAGATGTCGCGCCATAGCTCCGCCCACTCTGATTCCAGTTCCCGGTTGCGTTTTTCGTCCTGATAGATCTCGATGCGGGAACGGTGCCCGTGGGCAATGCGCTGGCAGTTTCCTGCGTGTTGTTTCAGTCCATGGCTATAGTGGAAACTTGGATCGGAGGTGGACTCGTGGTGCAGTCTTACCAGAAAGTCTTCTACATTATCCGGCAGTCCAGGTTGCAGTTTTTCCATAATGGCTGTGGTCAGAGTCTCTGTGTCGACTCGTTCAGCCACAATCTGTGTAACCGCAGTTGCGGGAGAGTTGTGACGAATCCAGGCCCCCGAGCCGAGCTGGCACTCGATCTCGGTCTCTCCGCCATGTTCTGATATCTGGCAGCTAGGGTTGGCCGCAGGGATAAGCAGTTTATGATCAAAGTATTGATCAATAACCTGTTTAACCTGCCGCTTGATATCGGCAAAGTCCAGAACCATTCCTTGCCGGTTCAAGCTTCCTTCCAACTCCACATCCACCCGCCAACTCTCGCCTACAAGTCCACGCTCCAGGTCCAGGAGAGATGAATCGATAATAGTAAGATTGTTCACGAACAGCTTTGTCATCCGCCGGGGCCAGGTACCGAGAAAAGGTTGAGAGAATGGAGCCGATGGGCGGAATCGAACCGCCGACCTACTGATTACGAATCAGTTGCTCTACCGACTGAGCTACATCGGCCCGAAGAGCAGGCAGTATAAATAAATGGCTATGTCTAGACAACAGGGATTTCTATTATTCATAATAGGGTTAGCTGGGATGAAGTAAGCCAAAGGTGCTGAGTTTCTCCTGTAATACCGTTTATCTTGGTTTCAATACCGGACAACCATATCAATAGTGACAGTGGGTATCTATGCATGTATACGTCTAGATATGTATTTATCAGAGGTTCGCCTTAATTGATCTCTATTGACGCTCTAGCTATTTCCAGGAAACTGATTGGTGTAATAAATTGAATAAACAAATAAGACAGCTTGGTTTTACCTTGATTGAGTTAATGATTGTTATAGTCATTTTGGGGATTATGCTTAGCATCGCTGCTCCAGCATTTCGTAATACGATTATGAATAACCGTATCACCAGCAACGCAAATGAGTTTGCTACCGCGTTGTCTCTGGCACGGATTGAAGCTATTAAGAACGGGTACGGTACGGTAATAGTTGCAACCACTGGAGGCTCTTCCAATGAATGGGGAAATGGATTTGTAGTCTCTATCTGGACGAATACCGATTATGATAGCGATGTGGATAGTGGTGAGATTGGTGCTGAAATAAAGCGGATTGCTGCTTTTAATGATCAGATTCAAATGGATTCTGTGGGTAATATTACTCAGATCTCCTTCCTTGATAACGGAGAGTTTAATTCTGCTTCCGCCCAGACGTTTACTCTATGTGACTCCAGGACCGGTGAGACTGGACGTCAGTTCACCTTGAGCCTTATGGGTAAATTTGCACTGGATAGAGAGTTTTCATGTCCATGAAACAGAGAAATTCAAAAATGAGAGTTAATAGGTCTAAAGGCTTGCAGCGGGGCTACTCCTTGTTGGAAGTATTGATAGCTATGATCGTTCTCGCAGTAGGCATGCTTGGTATCGCAGGGCTTCAGTTGCTGTCAGTAAAAAATACTCACAGTGCCTATTATCGTTCGCAGGCAACGCTTTTGGCCTACGATATAATTGACAATATACGGGCTAATCCCAACAAGATTTCATCTTATGAAATTGATTTGGGTGACATGCCGAGTGGTTCTTACTCTACCTGTGTAGGCACTGGCGCAAGCTGTAGTACAGATGATATGGCTAAATATGACCTCTTTCAGTGGAAGTGCACTATAGGAAAATGGGCGGGCGTCGCTCCCTGCAATAGTTCAGACTTGATTGGAATAGTAGGTCTGCTGCCGGGAGGGGATGGCTCCGTAGTTCGTGAAGGTAATGATGTTAGGGTGACGGTGCAGTGGATTGATAAGGATGAACGGGAACAAGCCACAACTGCAGCAGAGAAGATAGTAAGTCTGCAAATCACTACGCGAATACAATGATGGTAAAAAATCTTATGAAATTGCCTTTATTAAAACGGTGTATACGTGGAGTAGGTCTTGTAGAGCTCATGGTGGCTATGGCCATCGGTTTATTCCTGATTGGTGGTCTAATCCAGGTCTATTTGGCTAATAAGCAAACCTACGAAACAACTGAAGGACTCTCTCGTATGCAGGAAAACCTGCGTTTCGCTGCAGAGAAGGTGGCGGAGGATATACGTATGGCCGGTTTTATGCCCTGCCGCCAGACAGATAAAATAGCCAATGTTCTTAACACTCCTACCGTATGGTGGGAAGATTTCTTTAACCAGGGGGTTAACGGCTTTGATGGTGATCATACAGATGATGTTACCGGCGTCAATGATCATGGGGCTGTAGGTATCACAGCCATAGGCGCTCCATTTACAAATCACGTAGCAGGCACTGATATCGTGGTTACATTACGCGGGGGCGAAAATTCCTATAGTGTGGTTTCACATACCCCTACTGCGGCATCCATCAAGCTCAATAAATTTCCTACTAATCTGGATGATGGTGATATTGTGCTTATATGTGATCTGAACAATGCATCAGTTATGCAGCTTTCTACTGCCAGTTCCACTAATGTAAATATTGTCCACAATACAGGGACTGGGTCTCCAGGTAACTGTACCAAAGGTCTTGGATTCCCCCGTACCTGCACTACTAATGGAACAGCATATACGTACGGGCCAGATTCCCACTTAGTGAAATTCGAACCACTGGCCTATTATATTGGGACTAATAACAGTGGTGGTAGATCACTTTACCGAGTCAGACACATAAATACTGCGACAACAGTTTCTATGATCTCTCAGGAGCTGGTGGAGGGGATTGAGAACATGCAGTTGCTGTACGGTGTGGATGATGATGACGACGATACTGCCGATAAGTATGTTCGTGCAGATGAGGTGCTTAATACCAGCGCTACCTGGAATGATGTGGTTTCTGTACGTCTGGGTCTGCTTGCACAGACCCCAAAAGAGATAGCGCTTAACAACGATACTGGCACCTATAAACTGGTGGGCACCAATGTGTCGCCTGATACTGCAGATCGTAAGCAGCGTTATCAGTACAACACTACGATAAAGATCAGAAATCGGGGTGAATTGTAAATGCTAAAGAAAAGCAACAGTAATATGTATAAAAAACAGCAGGGCGTAGTGCTCGTGATCTCTTTGATCATGCTGCTTTTAATGACCATTGTCGGTGTCACCAGTATGCAGACCACAATCCTGCAAGAGAAGATGGCCGGTAATCTCCGTGATAAACATATAGCGTTCAATTCGGCAGAGGCTGCTCTGCAGCAGGGAGAAGCGGATCTTACTGCTGCTAGCTTGCCCACATTCGGTAGTACCACAGGTCTTTACTCCGCCACTGGCACCTCAGCCGAGCTTTGGAAAACCATAAACTGGGATGCTACTGACAGCAAGATCTATCCTGGCTCAGGCATGATGCTAACCAGTGGTCTTCCGCTTCCCCGATATATTATTGAAGAACTGCCAGTATCTACGATTGAAAAAACCAGTGTAGTAGTAGGTTTTAAGCCAGAGGTTAAGAGTTCGATTTATCAGGTTACGGCGAGGGGAGAGGGTAAAATGGGTGCTGTTGCCATATTGCAGTCCACCTATTTGAGATAAAGGGATGAAAAAATTAGGAGTTCCAGCAATGAGTAAACGTAAAATAACATCTAGATACTTTGTACTTTCACTTATCCTAAGTTTTTGCTCTGGTTTCTCTGCAACATCAGTGATGGCTGCATCCCTAGCCCAGACTCCTTTGAATCTGGTTACGTCAGTGGACTCGAATATTTTGATTAACCTGTCGGTTGAAACCCCAATGGGTGGGGCGGCCTATAACGATCAGGATGATACAGGGGGTGGAGGTAGTTGCACTGGGCGGGTAAACGATGGTGGAACGGTAGGTATTTGTTACTTTTCGACTGAAACCTATGTTGGTTATTTTGACCCGGATAAATGCTATACCTATACCACTGCCGATGGTGGGTATTTCACCCCGACCGCAAATTCCGCTGTAAACCATGCATGTTCGAGTGAATTTAGCGGCAACTTTATGAACTGGGCAACCATGACTGCCATGGATGCATTTGTCTTTACCATGACTGGTGGGAACCGGGTGGTTGATACCGCTGCCATGACGATTGTCGAGCGGGCAAAAAAGCATAATAATGATGGTTGGTTTCCGCATAAGTTGATCACTTCTACGCGTAATGTGACCCCGTCCACCGTGACGCCTTGGTCAAATGCCAAGATATATATAAAAAATACAGATACCAATGATGCTGCTTCAACTAATAGGGGCTGGGAAGTTAATTTTGGAACGACGCGTGACGGAGATGATATAGGTTCTGGACCATACAACGTACGGATCAGAGTGTGCGAGTCGGCCGCAAATAAAGAGGATAATTGCGTCAAGTATACCTCTGGCACCACCTATTACAAGCCGGAGGGGCTAATCCAGCAAAATGCAGAGAGTAAGCGGTTTGCCGTATCCAGTTATCTTAAGGCTAATACAATAGCTAAGAATGGAGGCGTACTGCGGGCCAAGATGAAGTATGTTGGCCCAGAAATGCCGGCAGCTTTTGGTGTCGGGGTAGTAAATCAACAACGTGAGTGGAATACTGATGGTATCTACGTAACCGACCCAGATTCGCAGGTGGGGTCAAATGGTATTGTCTATTCCGGTGTAGTCAACTACCTCAACAAGTTTACCCGAGAACATGGTCATAAAGTGTATGACCCTGTGAGTGAACTTTTTTATGAGTCTGTTCACTATTTCCGGGGCCAGGGCTACACAAATGCTGGACCCACCAGTGAATATCTGCCTGCCAATGATACTGAGTATGGACACTTTCCGGCCTATTCGACCTGGGATGACCCGATTCAGTATTGGTGCCAGAAGAACTTTATAGTCGCCATTAATGACTCTTTCCCTCATCGTGACAAGCGGGTGCCAGGAAGCTACTTTACCTGTCTCTACGCCGGGGAGGTTGGCGATGGTGCAAATGATTGTGGTCAACCTTCAGACGCAGATACTTTTTTTGACGCCCGTACTTGGACAAACCTGATTGGTGGGTTTGAGGGACGAGGTGCAATTGGTGACGAACTGGCTTGGGGTACTGGTGCAACACCGCCTGCGAGCAATGGCCGACACAACTCCAACTATATAGCGGGGCTTGCCTATCAGGCCCATGTAGAGGATTTGCGTCCTGGTGTGACTGATTTTAAAGGTGATCAGACCATCACTACATTTATGATCGATACTCAGGAGTATAATTCTAATCCACTAAATGATAATAAGAGTCCATTATGGCTTACCGGCAAGTATGGTGGCTTCACCGATACTCTTGTTGTAGATACGGATAATGATGGTGTAGCTGACCAAGGTAATGGAGTGTTTGACAGCGGGGATGTTTGGGATGCGGATAATGATACTTTTCCGGATAACTATGTTCTTGCAACCAAACCTAAAAAGATGGTCGATGCCTTGAACAAGACCTTTTCCGATATAGACAAACTTGATTCATCATCATCGGCGGTCGTGGCCAACTCGGTGCGTCTGAATGCAGGCACACAGATTTTTCAGGCCAAGTTCAATAGTGGTGACTGGTCTGGTGAACTGGTTGCCCTTCCGCTCGATGCCAAGGGAAAAGTCCTGGCAGAGGTATGGAATGCCAAAGACGAAATTGATGGTCAGGCTTGGGACAGTGGTCGTAATATATTTACTTACGACCCGGTGACTGGAACTGGTGAGGTATTTACCTGGAGTGGAACAGGTGCAATAACAGCTGCACAACAGGATGCGTTGCATATTAACCCAGACAGCCTGACAGCTGACACTCTGGGGCAGTCTAGACTTCAGTTTATTCGCGGCGACACTAGTCTTGAAGGTACCACCTTCCGTGATCGTGCGGCGAAGTTGGGTGATATGGTCAACTCTGCACCGGTCTATGTAGGGGGGCCTTCATTTGCCTATCCAGATTATATGGTTGATGTGGCCGGTGGTGAACAGACCTATACAACCTTCGCCAACAATAATTTGAGCCGTACCCCGATACTCTATGTGGGTGGCAACGATGGTATGTTGCATGGTATCCGTGCCGTTACTACTACTACCCCCGCGGCCCAAGGTGGTGAAGAGTTGATGGCATATATCCCAGGGTTCCTTCTGCCGGAACTTAATGAACTTACATCACCCGGCTATTCTCACCGTTACTACGTGGATGGAAGTCCAACCGTGGGCGATGTCTTTATGGGTCTTGGGGCTTCAGGTGCTTGGCATACCGTATTGGCCGGTGGCGCGCGGGCCGGTGGGCAAGGTTTCTATCTGCTAGATATCACTGATCCGACTGCATTTACACAATCTGCAGCCAATGCATCATCTTTGGCCCTTTGGGAGTTCACTGATGCTGTTGACGCAGACCTGGGCTACAGTTTTAGTCAGCCTGCGATTGTTAAGATGCAGAACGACAAATGGGCTGTGATATTTGGCAATGGCTACCACAATACAGAAGCCGATGGTAACGCCAGTACCACTGGGCATGCGGTACTGTATATCGTTTTTGTAGAGCAAACTGTATCTGGAACATGGTCATCAAGTGACTTTGTTAAGATTGATACTGGGGCAGGGACAGTAGCTGACCCTAACGGCCTGTCTACTCCTGCACCGGTAGATATTGATGGAGATAACAAGATCGATTACATCTATGCTGGCGATCTATATGGAAATATGTGGAAGTTTGATGTTACTCATGCATCTAACACAGCCCAGTGGAAGGTTGACTATAAATTATTCACAGCTGAATATGGTAGCAGTCCAGCTGTTGCTCAGCCGATTACGGTTAAACCAGACGTTGGGTTTCATCCAACTAGTGGTTATATGGTCTATTTCGGAACTGGTAAGTTCTTTGAAGATGGTGATTCCAATCCGGCAACCTACGGTACCCAGACGTTTTATGGGGTATGGGATAACGGCAGTACGGTAACAGGACGATCTGCTCTTCAGGAACAGGAGATAACGGATGGAACAACCGTTTCAGGTATCGATTTTAGAGTCAGCACCAATAATACAATTAACTGGTCTTCCCAGTATGGTTGGTACATGGATTTACCGGAAACCGGTGAGCAGGTGGTGGTGAATCCGCAGTTAAATCACGATTTAATTGTATTTGTAACCCAGACCCCTTCTGCCGATCCATGTGATTTTGGTGGCACCAGTTGGGTCATGGAGATGAACGCTACTACTGGTGGATGGCCGCTTAATCCTAATTTGGATGTAAATGGTGATGGTATCATTGATGGCAATGACACCGTGGATAATGTAGATACAGGTACAGGCAGCAATCAGGACGATGTAAGGCCAACCGGCACGCGAGATCCTAACAAGGGTATTCTCACCTCTCCAACCATACTTCCTGCCGGCGATAAGGAGTATAAATACTCGAGTGGATCAACTGGTGGTGTTATGAAGGTGATAGAGGCCGCTGGCATTGGGAGCGGTAGGCAGTCATGGGAACAGATCCGTTAATATATTGGTACACAAGAGGCATTAATAGTGAACTATGTTAAAAGTAAAGGGTTTACACTCATCGAATTGATGATAGTGGTAGCAATAATCGGTATTTTAGCTGCGATTGCCTATCCCTCTTATCTGGAGTATGTCATGAAGTCTCGGCGTGCAGATGCAAACGGCGCCCTATTAGGGTTGGCAAATGCACTAGAGCGGCATGCTACAGTTAATGGCACCTATGAGGGCGCTGCTTCTGGAGGTGGAGATACAGGGGCGCCTGCTATTTATGCGACCCAAAGTCCGGTAGATGGTGGGACTGCCTACTATACCCTGGACATCAATGCCGCGGGCCAAACGACCTTCACCATCCGTGCCATCCCCACTAGTAATGGCGGCCAGGATGGCTATAAATGTGGCACACTTACGGTGACCAACACAGGAGTGAAAGGTGTTTCTGGTGCGGATTCTGGAGTTACTGCAGATATGTGTTGGTAGACCAGCTATGCTTGTGTTAGCTAAGTAGCAGAAAGTAATTATACGTGAGGGAACTATTGTAGTTCCCTGGGAAGTGAAAACTCCACCTTCTCTTCCCGTCCGGTAAGGTGTTCTACCGTATCCGCGCCCCAATCCATTAGCTTTTCTATTACCTGATCCACCAGCAGCTCCGGTGCAGATGCCCCGGCGGTCAGTCCCAGGTTCTTTATTCCTCGTAGCCACTCTCTTTTTATGTCATTGGCATCATCAATCAGGTAGGCCGTTGTGCCTCTTTTTTCGGCTATCTCCCGCAGACGGTTGGAGTTGGAGCTGTTGGGCGAACCTACCACCAGGACCAGTTCGCAGCGCCTGGCCAGTTCCTTGACGGCATCCTGGCGGTTTTGGGTGGCGTAGCAGATATCATCGCGCTTGGGTCCGTGGATGGCCGGGAAGCGTTGGCGCAGGGCGTCCACCACCAGCAGAGAGTCATCCATAGAGAGGGTGGTCTGGGTTACATAGGCCAATCTCTCAGGGTTACTTATCTCAAGTTGGGCTACATCCTCTGGCGTCACTACCAGATAGATACCACCTTGGTCTCCGTGGCGTTGGTACTGTCCCATGGTCCCCTCGACCTCAGGGTGGCCGCGATGCCCAATGAGGATGACCCCATAACCGTCCCGGCTGAATCTAGCTACCTCCATATGCACCTTGGTTACCAGGGGGCAGGTGGCGTCGAATACCCGTAGGTCGCGTTGTTCGGCCTCTTGTCTCACCGCCATCGATACGCCATGGGCACTGAAGATTACTGTGTTGCCGTCCGGTATTTCGCTTAGTTCATCCACAAATATTGCACCGCGCTTGCGCAGCTCTTCAACTACAAAGCGGTTATGCACCACCTCATGCCGAACGTAGATGGGTGCTCCAAATAGATCCAGGGCACGGCTGACTATCTCAATGGCGCGGTCTACGCCGGCACAAAATCCGCGGGGGGTTGCCAGGATGATGTTCATGTTGGAAATTAACTATCCAGTTTGATCTGAGGTGTTTCCACCGCCAGGATCTCCACCCTGAAGACCACCTCATTCCCAGCCAGTGGATGGTTGAAGTCGATTACCACTTCGTCTTCCATGATCTCTAAAACGATCCCCGCCAACTCATGGCCGTCCGGGGTGGTGAAGCCTATTATTAATCCTTCCTCAAGCTCCATGTCAGGACTGAAATTGGTTCGTGGCATGGGATGTATTTTGTTCTCATCTCTGGGGCCAAAGGCCTGGTCAGGTTCCAGAGTGAGGGTCTGTTCATCTCCTGCCACCAGTCCATACAGTGCCAGCTCCAGCCCTTCCGAAAGGCTGCCTTCGCCCATTACCAGGGTTGTTGGTTCATCACCAAAGGTGGATGCCGCCTCCGTTCCATCCACCAAGGCCAGTGAAAAATGCATGGTTACCTGACTGCCTGGGGCAATTCTGCTGGTCTGGTCGTTCAATGGCTGTTTCCTTTGATGCTGCTGTTGTAGCTGATTTTATTAGTTGTGCCAGAATATCTCTTCACCATCATTTAGACGGGATAGGGTGCGGGCCAGCACAAACAGAAGGTCGGAAAGGCGGTTCAGATAGCGGATGGAGATAAGGTCTGAATCATCCCCTTCAGCTTGTTGCATGGCCAGTACGCGCCGTTCGGCACGTCGGCATACCGACCTGGCACTGTGGCAGTGAGCTGCTTGCAGAGTGCCGCCGGGGAGAATGAATCTGTTGAGAGTTGGCAGCCCCGCATCCAGTCGGTCTATTTCACCTTCTAGGCCGGTTACAGCATCCTCTTCCAGCAGAGATCTGTTTGGCATAGCCAGACTGCCACCGATATCAAACAGATGGTGCTGGATCTCCAGCAACATTGTATGAACTTGTTGTGGAATATCCATCGCTGCCAGGATGCCGATCAGGCTGTTGAGCTCATCAACGGCACCGATGGCCTCCATTCGAGCGCTGTCTTTCTGTACCCGCTGCCCGTTGGCAAGGCCGGTGCTGCCGTCATCTCCCCTACGGGTATAGATCTTGGAGTGTTTCTCTGCCATAACGCCAACATTATATATGTTTTGGCTTGCCCGTTTGAATTTGTTCTTGCTATGGGGCAAGACGGGTTAAACTATGCGCTGTTTTTCTGATTTGGAGTAGATGGATGTTGATTGAAGGCCCAATACGCGTATCTGTGGCTGAGACTGCCGACGGCCAGGGGTGGGTGCTGGTACTCGCCTTCAAGCCTGAATTTCAGGCCCTGGATATTGCCGCGCAGGCGGAAGAATTTCGGGATTATCTGGCGGGGCTTAATGCCGATATTGCCGGTATTACTGCTGAAGATGATCCCAATCGCCCCGGGATGCTGATCATTCAGCAGATCGTGGAACAGCTTATGCCGCATATTGCAGCGGGGGAACTAGAGCTGAGTGAGAGCATCATCATACAGATCCAGCAGAACTCCCAGCTGGTGGCCCTTACTGATCTGCTGCGGCAGCCCTGATCCGCCTGGATGTTGCTATGAGCCAAGCTTTACCACGTATCGGGTTTGTAAGTCTGGGGTGTCCCAAGAATCTGGTGGATTCAGAACGTATCCTGACCCAGATGCGGGCCGAGGGGTATGTGGTTACCAACTCCTATGCTGACGCCGATCTGGTGGTGGTGAATACCTGCGGCTTTATCGATGCGGCGGTGGAGGAGTCCCTCTCTGCAATCGGTGAGGCCCTGGACCAGAACGGACGAGTGATTGTCACCGGATGTCTGGGGGCACGGGATCAGCTCATACTCCAGTCACACCCGGAGGTGCTGGCCGTTACCGGCGCCCATGCCTATGAAGAGGTGATGACTGCGGTGCATGCCGAGCTGCCACCGCCGCACCACCCTTACTCCGACTCCGTCCCGCCCCAAGGGGTCAAGCTTACCCCGCGCCACTATGCCTATCTTAAGATTGCAGAGGGGTGTAACCATAGTTGTAGTTTCTGCATCATTCCGCAACTTAGGGGCGATCTGGTAAGTCGTCCCATCGAGGCGGTGATGCAGGAGGCGGAGAATCTGGTTAATTCCGGGGTGCGTGAACTGCTGGTGGTTTCGCAGGATACCAGTGCCTACGGCCTGGACATCAAGTACCGACCGGGGTTCTGGGGTGGGCGTCCACTACAAAGTCGACTTATCGATCTCGCCTCCGCCCTGGGTGATCTCGGTGCTTGGGTGCGCATGCACTACATCTACCCCTATCCTAGCGTGGACCAGCTGATCCCTCTGATGGCAGAGGGCAAGATCCTGCCCTATCTGGATATACCCCTGCAACATTCAAATGAAAGGGTATTGCGCGCCATGCAGCGCCCGGCCGCAACTGAAAAGGTGTTGGATCGGATCAGAGGTTGGCGTGAGATCTGTCCGGATATCACCCTGCGCAGCACCTTTATTGTGGGCTTTCCCGGTGAGACCGAGGGTGAATTTGAACAGCTGCTGGATTTTTTGACCCAGGCGCAGCTGGATCGGGTCGGTGCCTTTGCCTATTCACCGGTGGCTGGTGCCACGGCCAACGAACTTCCGGGACAGATCCCGGAAGAGATGAAACAGGAGCGGCTGGCCAGATTCATGCAGGTTCAGGCGCAGATCAGTCAGGATCGTCTCAGTTCAAAGATCGGTTGCAACATGCTGGTGTTGGTGGATGAGGTGCTGGAGGATAGTGTCATCGCCCGCAGCGCGGCGGATGCCCCGGAGATCGACGGCAATGTGATCATTGAGGGGGGCTGGGAGCTTGATCCGGGTGACTTTGTACAGGTAAAGATCACCGCCTCCGGTGAACATGATCTGTTTGCCGTTCCGACGGATATCGAGGAGTGACATTGGCTCCGATCCATGTGGCTGCCGCGGTAATCCGCGATGCCAGTGGGCGTGTTCTGTTGACCAGACGCGCACAGCATACGCATCAGGGCGGGTTGTGGGAGTTTCCTGGGGGCAAGCTGGAGCCGGGAGAGAGCGTGGAGCAGGGGCTACGCCGGGAGATCAAAGAAGAGTTGGGGCTGGAACTGTTGGGACATCGTCCCTTGATCCAGAATCTGCACCACTACCCGGACAAGTCTATCCTGCTGGATGTGCATCTGGTGACGGGGTATCAGGGGGTTGCAGCAGGTCTGGAGGGCCAGCCGTTAAAGTGGGTGGAGCCGGAACGTTTGAAAGACTATTCAATGCCTGAGGCCGATCTTCCGGTGGTTCGGGCCATCACCCTGCCTGATAGATATCTCATCACCGGGCCAGATCCACTGCAACAGGAACAGTTCCTTGGCCGGTTACATCAGGCCCTGGATGCCGGGATACGTCTGGTGCAACTGCGGGTGGGGGCTATTCCAGAACCAACCATGTTGGAACTGGGGAGAGCAGCGCTGAAACTCTGCCGTTCCCGCAAGGCGCGTATGCTGCTCAATGACTCTCCCGAGATGGCGATGCGGATAGGTGCCGACGGCGTGCATCTCAATAGTAAGCGGCTGCTGGAGCTGACGGCACGTCCGCTTCCAGCTGAATATCTGGTGGCAGCGTCTTGTCATACCAGCGAAGAATTGGCCCATGCCTCTGCCTTAGGCCTGGACTTTGCCATGTTGTCTCCGGTGCGGGCAACCGCAAGTCATCCCGAGGCCCTGCCTTTGGGTTGGGAGCGGTTTGGCCAGCTGGTGGCTGGGGCAAACCTGCCGGTATACGCCCTGGGCGGTATGCAGCAATCCGATCTCGATAAGGCTTGGGAGCAGGGTGCTCAGGGGATCGCTGGTATCAGCTGTTTCTGGGATTGAGATTGATTCTCTGCGTTTAACCGGCCAATGATCTGTAGGCCGTCATCAGTGTGCGGCGTCGTCCCTGTCCGGCTTGTCCGTGTCAGGGATGCGATGGTTCTCTTCCAGCCAATCCCCCAGGTCGATTAGTTTGCAGCGTTCACTGCAGAATGGTCTCCATACAGACCCTTTCTCCCATTTGACCGGGGTGTCGCAGGTTGGGCATTTGGCTGTGATTATTTTATTACTCATGTCCGGTTAGATGGTACAGCAAGTAAGTTGAAACTCAATATTTTTGCTGGTTTGAATGGTCCGGCTTAGCGCTTTTACCTCCAAAAAGCGGACAGTGAATCTGTGCCTGTTACCACTGATCTTGGGGAAGAGGTTGCTGTCACTGGGGAGGGTGATGCGTATCAGCCGAGCCGGCGACTGGGTGTCCAGCGACATCTGGAACAGACCGTTTTCGGCACATACTTTTTCTGGGATTGTGCTGTCCCGCATTATGGACAGCAGAAGCATTACCGATCTTTGTATAGGACTCAGAGTTTCAAGCCACTGTTCCAGGTTGGATATGCGGTCCTCGGCTGGTTGTTTCAGCCAGTGGTGATAAAGCGGTAGGTCGAAGGCGCAATTGCCTCCGGGGATGCTGCTGCGATGTAGAATGGATTGCAAGAATTCATCCTCACGCAGACTGTGGCCGATCTGACCTATGTTGTTTTGTATCTCGGAGCTGGACTGACCTATCTGGTTCAATATCTGCTCCAGTAGCTGAGTATCGATGCCTTGGTTGCTGGTTAGCCCGGTGAGGTAGGTATGATAGCGTCTCAACTCCTTGAGCAGTTCACTCTTCATGTCGGTGCGGGACAGTAGGATATTCAGCATATCAACAATGCCGCTGATGGCTGCGCGACTGTCCCAAGCATTTGTCTGCTGGGAGTGGTGTATGGTTTGATTGAACAGATGTTCAAATCGCAGCAGGGTTCTGGTTCTTTCGTTCAGCGGATGTTCGAAGATGATCTGCTCGGATGCGGTTTCCATAGTTTACTTTTCCGGGAGATGTGTGATCTGTGTCTTGATGCTCAAAAAACAGGCCTTAGCCTGGGTTCTATCCATTAGGGTATTCAACAGGTCCATGCTTTCTGGCGGCTAATGGTGCTAAGTATATTTATAGCAGAAACCTATGCAAACACCCGCATGCTCAAGGACGGTTAGACATAGAGATATACTGTTTGTTCAATGACTTGATCCTTTGTGCCACCTCTTCAACTGATTGGTTGTTATCGATGATGTCATCCGCAACCTTTAGGCGTTGGCTGCGACTACATTGGGCTGCCAGGATGGCCTTGGCCTTGTCGAGACTGATTCCATCCCTGAGGCAGATGCGTTCGATCTGCACCTGTTCAGGACAATCCACCACCAGCACCCTATCCACTGTATCGGTCTGCCCGGTTTCCACCAGCAGGGGGATGGAGAGAATGGCATAGGGCGTATTCAGGCCAGCCACACGTTCCTGGGATCGTGCGCGAATCAGGGGGTGGAGTATCTGCTCGAGATCACGGCGTGCGCTGGCGTCATCAAATACCAGATTGCGCAGATGTTGTCGATTGAGGGTGCCGTCGGGATGCAGGGTCTCCCGGCTGAAGCGTGCGATAATTCCTTCCAGACCCGGTTCTCCAGGCTCTACCACTTCGCGTGCGATGATGTCGGAATCAATTACCGGTACGCCCAGAGATTTAAATATGTCGCTAACGGTGGTTTTTCCGCTGCCGATTCCACCGGTGAGTCCAATGGTCAACATGGTATTAGACTGCCCCGTACCTGTGGATCATGCCAGTCCGGCGAACCTGAGGTAGGCCAGATTAATCTCTGCTCCCCAGAACAGGCTAATCAAACCAGCCGTGGCCAGGTAGGGCCCAAATGGTATGGGGATGGTGCGGTCGCGTCCGAGAATAAGGACCAGAGAGATTCCGACGATAGCGCCAACCAGGGAGGAGAGCAGGACAATCTGCAACAGGTATTGCCAGCCCAGCCAGGCCCCAAGCAGGGCCAGGAGTTTGAAATCACCGTAGCCCATACCCTCCTTCCCGGTGATCAGCTTGAACAGTTGGAATATGCTCCAGAGTGACATGTATCCGGCCATGGCGCCGATCACTGCTGATGTAAGATCGGTGAATATTCCGTTGAGGTTGATTAAAAGCCCAAGCCAGACAAATGGAAGGACAATATTGTCAGGTAGAAGCTTGTGGTCATAATCTATCATGCACAGGGCGATCAAGGCCCAGGTCAGGGGCAGGGCTGCTGCGGTTTGCCAGCTAAAGCCAAAATGCCATGCCACGGCGATGGAGAGCAGTCCGGTGACAAGCTCAATAATTGGGTAACGCAGAGAGATGCTATTGCCACAAGCAGAGCAGCGTCCGCGCAGAAATATGTAGCTTATTACGGGGATGTTCTCCCAAAACGCTATGTTGTGACCGCAATCCTGGCAACGGGAACCGGGACGAGAAAGATTGAATGGCCGGTTTTCGGTTTTAGGCTCAGTGGTACCCATCAGTTCTTGGCACTGCTGTTTCCACTCCCTCTCCAGCATCAGCGGAATCCGGTAGATAACCACATTCAGAAAGCTGCCGACAGCAAGGCTGAGAATGGCGATGGTCAGTAGAAATATAGATTGGTTTTGTTGTAGTTGTTCGATGAATAACATGTCGGATTAGTTGTCCCCGATGTGTTCTGGATATCTAGTATGGTGTGAGTAACCGAAAAGCCCCGGTCATGTTATTTGATCAGGACCGGGGCTAAAATTTTAACCTTTACACACAAAGACCTGGAATAGAATCAGAAGGCCTCTGCCATATGGAAGATTGGCAGATACATGGCAACGATGAGGCCACCTACCAGGGTACCCAAAACGACCATTATTATCGGCTCCAACAGGCTGCTGAGTGCGTCCACCATGTTGTCTACCTCTTCTTCATAGAAGTCGGCAACCTTGGATAACATATCCTCCAAAGATCCGGATTCTTCGCCAATCGCCACCATCTGTACCACCATGTGAGGAAAAAGGTTCTGTTGTTTCATAGTAAGTTGCAGGGATTGCCCGGTGGCCACATCTTCACGCATACGCAGCACCGCATCGGAATAGACAATGTTGCCAGTTGCCCCAGCCACAGACTCTAGGGCTTCCACCATGGGTACGCCGGCAGCAAACATGGTGGAGGTGGTGCGGGCAAAACGGGCAATGGATGATTTGTTTACGATAACACCGATGATCGGGGTCTTGAGCAGCATCCTGTCTCCCCAAAGACGAAACTTTCGTGAGCGTTTCCACACATATCCGAACAGGTAGATAGCGCCGATAATCGCTGCAAGGGCCAGGAACCACCACTCCTGTAACCATCGTGACATTGCTACCACAAGCTTGGTGAAGGCCGGCAGATCAGAGCCAAAGCTAGCGAACAGGCTCTCAAACTGAGGGACCACAAATATCATGATCAGGGAGGTAACCAATACGGCAACTATTAAGACCGCAGCGGGGTAAAACATGGCCTTTTTTATCTTGCCCTTGATCGATTCCATCTTCTCCTTGTAGGTGGCAATCTTGTCCAGCAGCTCTTCCAGTACACCGGCCGCCTCACCGGCCCGAACTAGATTGCAGAACAGGTCGTCAAAGTGCAGTGGATGTTTTGATAAGGCCGCTGCCAGGGCGGTGCCCCCCTCAATATCGGCCTTTAGCGCCAGGATTAGATCCTGCATGGAGGCGTTATCCGTGCCTCGTCCCACAATGTCGAAGGCCTGTACCATAGGGACGCCAGCTGTCATCATGGTGGCAAGTTGGCGGGCGAAGATCGCGATGTCACCGGGTGTGATCTTAGGTTTCCGCATAGAGAATATGGATGTCGGCTTCTTCTTTATCTTTAGGGGGATGATGCCCTGTTTGCGCAGATCTGTCCGAACCAGGGTCACGCTAGATGCGCGGGTCTCGCCCTTAAGGCGTTTACCTTTTTTATCGGTTCCTTCCCAGGTGTATACAAGAGCTTTTTCTACTTGTTTTTGCGCTGGTTTTGCCATGTTGATTAATCCTTGGTTACCCGGTTTATTTCCTCTAGGCTGGTCAGGCCTGAGCTCACCTTATTTAGCCCAGACATTCTGAGGTTCTGTACTCCCTCTTTTTTGGCCTGTTCCATAAGCTGGATGGAGGTTCCGTTGGACATGATTATACGACCCATTTCCTCAGAGATTGGCATCACCTCAAATATACCAATTCTCCCCTTATAGCCATGAGTGCACCGTTCACATCCTGACTCTGATGTCTTGTATATTTTAAGCTTTGAAGCTGCCTGTTTATCAAATCCCTCACTCAATAGGGCCTCTTTGGAGAGATCGTCTGGCACCTTGCAATGGTCGCAGAGTTTTCTGGCAAGGCGTTGGGCCAGGATCAGCAAGACCGAGGAGGCTATATTGTATGGGGGGATCCCCATGTTTGCCAGACGGCTCAGGGTTTGCGGGGCATCGTTGGTGTGGAGGGTGGATAGTACCAAGTGGCCGGTTTGAGCGGCCTTGATGGCGATCTCAGCGGTTTCCAGGTCGCGTATCTCACCTACCATTATGATATCCGGGTCCTGACGTAGAAAGGCCCTGAGTGCCTCAGCGAATGTGAGGCCGGTCTTTACATTGGTGTTTACCTGATTCATGCCGCGGACCTGGATTTCCACCGGATCTTCCACGGTGGAGATGTTGACATCCGGATTGTTCAACATATTCATGCCGGTGTAGAGGGTGACAGTTTTACCGCTTCCGGTCGGGCCTGTTACCAGGATCATGCCATAGGGTTTGGTTAGGGCTTTCTCAAACAGCCTCTGTTGCTCGGGTTCGAATCCCAGGGCCTCGATTCCAATCTGTGCCGATGCCGGGTCAAGTATACGCAGTACCACCTTCTCACCATACAGGGTAGGACAGGTGTTGACGCGGAAGTCGATAGAGCGATTCTTTGACAGCATCATCTTGATACGCCCGTCCTGGGGTACCCGGCGCTCAGCAATATTCATCCGAGACATAACCTTAAGCCTGGCGGTAAGTCGTGGTGCGATATTGACCGGTGGTGCAGCTACCTCATGTAGCATGCCGTCCTGGCGAAAACGGACGCGGAAGTTCTTCTCATAGGGCTCAAAATGGATGTCTGAGGCACCGATCTTGATTGCGTCCAGCAGTATCTTGTTCACGAAACGTACTACAGGGGCATCATCTATATCGAGCTCACCCTCTGCGGCCTGCTCGTCGTCCACTGCCGAAATATCCAGGTTATCCAGGTCGGCATCCATTATGTCTTCCATGGATGTTTCCTGGGCATCCAGGGCTGTTTCAATAAAACGAGAGAGCTTGTCTTCCTCTACTACTATGGCTTCGGTGGTAAGTCCGGTATGGAATTTTATCTCATCTAGACCCCCGATATTGGTAGGGTCAGATACACCAAGAAACAGACGGCTCCCTCGGCGGAAAAGTGGAATAGCATGGTGGGTGCGGATCAGCTTTTCGTCCACCAGAGTGATCGGTGCCTGTTCGAGATCAAGCACATCGATATCGAGCAGAGGTACCCCGAATTCCTGCGATGCTGCGTAGGCGATCTGGCGACTTTCCAGAATATTATGCTCGACCAGATAGGTGACAAATAACGCGCGTTGGGTCATTGCCTGGGTATAAGCCCGCTCTGCCACTTCAGGTGTTAGTAGATTGTCGCTGATCAGGCGATGGGCCAGGCCACTGAATTTTGTCTTCTGTTTGGTTTCTGCCATTTGTTTGTTGCTTGCTGTTAACTAAATATCCATCTGACCTGATTGTTTAGGACATAAAAACTAGCAATAACAGTTAGATATGTTTGTAAATGTTACTGCATTGGCAGTTGTGAAGTGATGCACCTGCCGGGAACACACTACCTAACTTATACAATAATGCAGATTATAGCTTAACACAGATAACTATTTGTGAAACATGACAATAACTTGGAATGAGTGGTTGATCAATTATGTTGGTAAATTATTTTTCCCCATGAGTTGATGAGTCCAGTTTGTATGATCGAGTTGCATTGTGGTCGGTAGGTAATCTTTGGTTCTGTCGTGGTTTTATCGGCATATGTATCTATAATATACCTTTCCTGAGAATTCCTATAGGGCGTGTAATGGTGCAAACCAATAATACTAAAATAAGCCTGTCTATCGTCTTGCCTGCATACAATGAGGAGGCATCTGTAGGTGCTGTCGTTGGTAGTCTGGTTAAAAGCTTCCCGGATGCTGAGATTCTGGTTATTGATGACTGCTCGACAGACAGAACCCGTGATGTGGCACAGCAAGCTGGAGCAAGGGTAATACAACACAAATATAATATGGGAAACGGTGCCGGTATCAAGACTGGTGCCAGACATGCCAAGGGAGACGTGCTGGTTTTTATGGATGCGGATGGGCAGCATGACCCCGAGGATATAGCCAGACTACTACAGGGTATTTCGGATGGTTATGATATGGTGATCGGCGCACGCGAGTCTGATACGCAAGCCAGTAAAGGGCGTTGGCTTGGAAATAAACTGCTGAACAAATTTGCATCCTTGCTCACCGGTCGTCGTATTCCGGACCTTACCTCTGGCCTTCGCGCGGTTCGAGCCGATACATTCAGGGAATTTATACACCTGTTGCCTAATGGGTTCTCCTATCCAACCACCTCTACTATGGCTTACCTGCGTTCCGGTTACCCGGTACTGTTTGTTCCCATAAGGGCGGGTCGGCGTAAAGGGAGAAGCAAGATCAGTTTTATCCGGGACGGTATCCGGTTTTTGGTGGTTATTATGAAGGTAACAACGCTGTTCTCGCCAATGCGCTTCTTTTTCCCCGCAAGCGTGCTGTTCTTTCTTGTCGGGTTGATACGCTATATCCACTTCTACTTGAGTTCGGGTAATTTCTCAGCCATGGCTGGCGTCATGTTCATCACCGCTATCCTGGTATTCCTCATCGGCCTGATATCGGAGCAGATCACGGCGCTGCATTATGGTATCTCTTCCAGGAAAACCAATAACGATTGGGGTGAATAGGAGTCTGTTTATCTCACCAGTGGGAGTGGGTCGCTTCCGGCATCCTGCCTCTCGCGACATTTGACCATCCCTGTTCGGCACGTCTCGCCACGATGAATTTGGCAACCAACTTGCCATATTCAATCGGCGCGAGTCGCGCCTCCCACGGATTGGTAAGTGTCGCGGCAGGCACGGATGCCGATAGCGACCGCCTCCCACAGTGGAATTGATGGGATTTTAGGTGTTTTGGCCCCTTCCAGGGGCCTTCGTCAAACTACCCGCTTTGCGGGTAGTAGATGATTCCAGAAACAGCGCCATAATCTCATTTCACCCCTTCTTTATCCGCGCTGAACGTTTTTTCGATATCAAGATTATGCAACTGCCGGGTTAACTAACTCAAGTTTCGGAGTTCAGCTGGCTCCTACCACTATTTTTTCCGAGCCAGTCGTCATTCCGGGGATTAGCCATCGGTGTTTGATGGCTGATAACCCGGAATCCATCTTGAATTCTGTCTAATAACTCAATGGCTTACCGCTCTCATCAATGGATTCTGGATAATTCATTCTCAAACAACGAGAACGAATTTCCAGAATGACGAATATAAGGTAATTTGAACTCCGAAACTTGAGTTAACCAAGACATAGCCCATTATTACCGGGCAAATTTAATGCTGTTCTCATGCTTGCTTGAATTTGAAAGTACAGATTTATAATCCATGCTCTCATGAAAGATACGAAGAATCTCAACGTGTCCAGTTAACTCTCTATAGAAAATGATGTGCTTTTTTACCGGAAAAGATTTGTATCCTGCTTTAACATCATCTCTGTATTTTTCGACATCTGGATTTTCAGACAATAGTGAGAAGCTCTTTACAAGGCTTTCAATATAAATAAGTCTCTGTCTTCTGCCATACTTTTCTTGTGTAAACCAGCCAATTTCTCGAAGATCATTTTTAGCTAAATCTGAAAGTGTATATTTAGCCCCCACTATTCTGAAAACTCCATATCAAGTTCGGCCATCAAAGTCTCATAGGTATACTCAGAACACTTGCCTTGATCGAGCTGATCTTCTGCCTTCTGCAACTCATCCCTGAGAATTCTTAGTTTTAATTCCTTATATTCGCGCACCGATAACACTACAGCAAATGGTCTGCCATGCTTTTTGATGCTTACAGGTTCATGCTGAACATCATCCATTAAAACACCAAAGTTATTCTTTGCGTCTTTTGCCGACATTGACTTCATGACAACTCCCTACGTTTATTTAATCACCATTGCAATCATGGCGTAATGAATCCATTATATCCACTATAGACAAAGTAGCTACTTTATGCGGCTGGCTATCTGACATCGTTCAACACTTAACTGAGACAGAGCTATTGGTAAAAGCCGGAAGGGAGCATAGAGGCTTGGGAGACATGAATATTACAAAAGAGCCCCGTCATTCTGGACAGCATTTTTT